>AZIC01000112.1_pt1 | contig 13585 bp, 10 predicted proteins | sample 359061 | NCBI WGS metagenome assembly AZIC01 (sample SAMN02429709, study PRJNA222657) | marine sediment metagenome | biome: Sediment sample; isolation source: sample MGS-MES from oil contaminated site at the harbour of Messina (Sicily... | place: Italy: Messine | collected 2011-04-30 | depth 1 m m
TACCTCCTGTTAATGCTTCATAGAATGCATCGTCAGCTTGCGCAACAGATACTGTTCCTAAAGAAGTTAAACCAGCAGCTAATACAGACAATACAATTGGCTTTTTAGTGAATTTCATTATTTTTCCTTTCTATTAAAATACAAAAAGCCATACCTAATAAATTAGGTACAGCTTCATTACTATCAAAAATTATTTTATTTCTGTGAATACTGCTTCTTTACAGTATTGCATGACTAGTTAAAAGCACAGACTGTGCCAAAGTTATAAGTAACTGTTTTGCTTAATTATTAACTTTTATGTTCCTCATTGAGTTTTGTTTGTTGCACCATCTTGAACTTACATACCTATTCCCATGCACTATTTAAGTCTATATTTCCTCGCCTTTATTTAGGAATACTTAAATAGATAATGATGCATAGAAGGATCAATGAAACACTTTTCCAGAATAGAACGGGGTTTCTTTCCATCAACGGTGGTGCAGTTTTATTCAGAAATGCTCTATTTGGCTGCTGTAAATCAAAAATAAACTCTGATAACTCTCCATAACGCTTATAAGGGTTAGGATGAAGTGCTCGTTTTAAAGTGTCATCTATCCATGCAGGTATCTCTCGATCCTCATGCAATACCGTTTGGTAATATAATTTATTTTGTGCCGACTTTGTTCTAGCCGTTGAGACATGTGTTCCATAAGGTAGCTTATTAGACAACATTTGATAACAAATCACTGCTAAGGAAAAAAGGTCAGAACGTGGTGACCCATTTTCACCTAAGAAATATTCTGGTGCGGTGTATTGAGCCGTTCCAAGTATATGGTCTCGTTCCAAAGGACTTGATATTTCACTTAAGCCTGCCACTTTCGTTGCCCCAAAGTCGATAATTTTTACCGTTCCTCTGTTATCAATCATGATATTTTCAGGGCGTAGATCTTGGTGTAGCATCTCAAGTCGATGAAAAGCCTGTAAGCCTTTAGCAATTTGGCCAACAATCTCTCGGACCATTGTCATATCAGGCTTAGGGTTATCTCTCATCCATTGCGTTAAGGTTTGGCCTTCAATATATTCCATCACGATATACAAGTAGTTTCGCTTTCGTGATGGCTGACAGGGCTTTAGCACATTAGGGCTATTAATCCGGCGAGCAACCCACTCTTCCATTAAAAAACGTTCTAAATACGCTGGATCATTTTGTAAATCAACAGAAGGAGTTTTAATAATAACCAGCTCATTACTATCATTATCGATAGCAAAATACACATGACTGCGACTGCTTGCATGAATACTTCGCACAATCGTAAACCCATCAAACACCATCCGAGCATCTAAAATCGGTGGGAAAGGTAAAGCTGTTAATTGTTGATAGAGTTCATCAACATTCTGACTTGGCAACTTATCAACGCGAATAATTTGTAGTGTAAGATTATCATCGCTGCCCTGTTCCAGTGCATGCTCAATAATGATTTTGGCTACATAGTTCAAATCATCAGGACGTGCTTTAATTGCATCATTAATATAGTCAGTATCAACAAACTCATAGACACCATCAGTAGCTAAAATAAAGACATCATCGCACTCTAAGTTTTGAGTTTGATAATCAATTTCAAGTTTATCGTTTACGCCCATCGCGCGACTGAGATGACTTTCTGTTTTACTTACCCAGCTACGATGGTCTTCAGTTAACTGCTCCGCTTCATTATTACGTAAGCGGTAGATACGTGAATCACCAATATGGAAAAGGTGAGCCGTTGTTGATTTGAGGATAATGCTACTAAATGTACAAACATAGCCTTTATCTTTGTTATAACGGTATTCACTTCGATGAGATTGAGAAAACAGCCAAGAATTAGTGGCAGTAAGCACTTGTTGAGCAGATTTTTTTACAGACCATGCTTCAGATGTGCAGTAGTAATCCATTAAAAAGCCACGAATAGTTGCCTCACTGGCTATTTGGCTAACCTGACTGCTACTAATGCCATCTGCTAGGGCAATTGCAATGCCTTTTGATGCTAAGACTGGTTCTTCAGGAATATAAACGCCATGGAAATCTTGATTAATATCCTTGCGGCCTTTATCTGAGTATTGTCCTACAGTAACTTTTAATTGGCTGGCCATGGCAAACTTTATCTTTATCCAATAAAAAAGAGCTTATCAAACAATAGCCTAATAGGATAGCGTTGATAAGCTCCGATTGTTGTAAGTTTTTACCAACTCTTATAAGGCAAAAACTTACCATTCATAGTGACTAAAACACGATCCCCCTTAGGGTCCTCTACTTTTTCAACATTCATTGAAAAATCAATCGCACTCATAATTCCATCACCAAATTTTTCTTGGATCACTGTTTTCAGAGTCGTACCATAAACACCGGTAATTTCATGAAACCGGTAAATAAGAGGATCTGTTGGGATCTGTTGATCCCATGTCTTAGTGGGGTATTCTTCCAAAGCAGTCACAATATCAGCACCCAATTCTAAATAATCAGCGATTGCTTTTGCTTGTTCTGTTGTCGCACTGTTCATGCCCAAGCATGCTGAAGCTAACCAGACTGGTGATAGTGATAAGTCTTCTCCCATCACTTCCCATGTCAAACCTTTACTTACTTTTGCTGTGACAATTAAATCTGTCATTGTTTGTTTATTCATTTCAAACTCCTGGATATAAACCCATCAATAAAAAAGCCCCAACTAACTCGTTAGTTGGGGCTTAATCAATCAATTATTTACGATTAGGACTTGTTCTAACATGTGTGTAATAAAGTGGTAGGGCAACAAATACAAAGCCACCCACTAAGTTACCTAGTGCTGTTGGAACTTCATTCCACATTAAGTAATCCATTACAGTGAAATCACCACCCATAATCATAGAGAATGGAAATAAGAACATATTTACAATTGAATGCTCAAAACCCATAAAGAAGAACAACATGATAGGCATCCACATCGCCATCATCTTGCCACTTGCAGATGTTGAAATCATCGCACCTACGACACCCATAGACACCATCCAGTTACATAGCATGCCCCGAATGAAAATAGTAAGCCAACCTTCTAAGCCATATTGTTGATAACCTAATGTTCTTGCTTCACCAATACTGGCAACTTTAGCGGCAATCGCACCACCGTCCGTGTTATAGCCATAAGTAAAAATAAACGACATCATCACAGCAACAGATAAGGCACCACCTAAGTTACCAAGGAAAACTAGGCCCCAGTTTCTCATCACGCCACCAAATGTTACGCCCGGTCGTTTATCTATTAACGCTAAAGGTACTAATGTAAATACACCCGTTAACAAATCAAACTTCATTAAATAAAGCATAATAAAACCGACAGGGAAAAGAATTGCACCTGTTAATGGAGATCCAGTTTTAACAGCAACGGTAATTGCAAATACAGCAGCTAATGCTAAAATCGCACCAGCCATAAATGCACGAATCAATGTATCTTTTGTGGACATAAATACTTTTGATTCACCACCATCCACCATTTTGGTGACGAACTCTGTTGGCTCTAAATAGGACATTTGTTTGTTACCTCTATTTTGTCAGAAAAAATATATACTCAATCCAGTATTGAATTTTCCAGATCGTATAAACACAAAAAGCCATACCTGACGATGATCAGGTATGGCTTCGTTACCATCTGAAATATTGAGTAAATACTGCACCGTTACAGTATTCTAAGTAAGGATTTGCATAGAACGTGCCAGACAAATAAATCATTAAATTACAACGCTTTAACCACATCATGCTATTCAATTATTTATAATTCGCACCAAATAGAGATGACTAAATAGTATCCATGCACTATTTAAGTCAATTCAAATAATTTAGAGTTAAGATATAACTACTGAAAACTTGAGTAGTAGCAATATTAAAATATTCTCAATCTTCCAGTTTTAAGCTCACGAGAAAGTAGTCATTCATGTGAAAACAAAATTGGTGACCTAAATGGCCCTGGACTGTCGCCTTAGCGGAGTCTTTTCACAAGTAAAGCTTGAGAGATTGCTGGGACAACTAGACCGTTGCCCGTTAAATTGCTTGTATATCGCGATAAGCGTGTAGCGTGGATAAAATTGAGGGAACAAACTCAAGCATGAGAATTTATAGAGTAATGCTATCATCTGAAACTAGTGACCATAGGCAGTAGTATTGCCATTGCGAAGTTACCTAGCAATGGCAATATATTTTATTAATGCTCTAATAACTTTTTCAGTTCAGGGATACATGAACCACAGTTAGTGCCCGCTTTAAGTTGCTTACCAACATCATCAACCGATTTAGCTGCACCGCAAGCAATGGCATCTTTAATCGTATTCTCACCGACACCAAAGCAGGCACAGACTAATGGGCCAACATCAGGCTGATCGGCTCCTGGCTTGCCGGCAAGCAAGTTGCTACGTGCAATGTCGCTTAATGGCGCTTCTGTGAATAACTGACTTAACCATGTTCGAGTCGGTAGTTCATGAGTAGGTGCTACAAATATAACTGCATCTAATTGATTATCTTTAATAATACCCGCACGGAAACGCTGTGATGTTGAATCTGTAAACTCTAACCACTCACCATCTTCATTCAACTGCTGTTTCGCCCACGATGAATAATCATCAATCTTGGACTCACCTGCTAATTCATAACGCCAAAACTGTTCACCTTTGACGTTAACGCTGTAATCCATACCTATTAGTTTCAACTTTTTGCGAGATAAAATAAAGCCATGCCATACCGCTTTATAGGAGCTAATTTTAACAGGTGTATGTTTGGACTCAGGCTGTCCAGAGATTGGATCAACGACAGGATTTACAACTGCATCAACACATGAGAGCGATGAATTTTGCTGATTCCAATGCATCGGAATAAAAATACTTCCCTCACGTTGGCTATCAGAGATTTGCACACGAGCAAGCACTGTTCCCCATGCACTTTCAACTTTAGCTAAATCGTTGTCATTCAAGGCCCATTTTTTCGCATCTGTAGGGTGAATTTCGACATATGGTTCCGCAATATGTCCATTTAACTTAGCACTACGGGCTGTTCGCGTCATCGTGTGCCATTGGTCACGCACCCGTCCTGTATTTAAAATTAATGGGTACTCTTCACTCGGCGAGTTAACGGGCGAACTAGGAGTCACCGCAATAAACCGAGCCTTACCATTTTCAGTAAAGAATTTATTATCTGTAAATAATCGTGCTGTGCCTTCTGGGTTTCCTTTATTCACAGGCCACTGCACGGGCATAAGCTGATCGTATTCATCATCGCTGATATCAGCTAAACCACTAATATCAAAATCTCGAATGCCATTATTCTCAAAGCCAGATAATGCTGCATGTTCACGGAATATTTCTGCATTAGATTGATAATCAAAATGTTGTTTCAGGCCTAGTCGTTGTGCGACTTGGCTCATAATCCACCAATCCTCTCTTGCATCTCCAGGTTGAGGCAATACATTTCGTTGTCGCGAAATTCGACGTTCTGAATTAGTCACGGTGCCACACTTCTCACCCCATGCTAAAGCCGGTAAAAGAATGTCTGCGCAGGCTGTGGTATCTGTAAATTGCTCACAATCAGACACAACAACTAATTCACACGATTTTAGTGCTTCACGTACTTTATCGGCATTGGGTAATGTCACGACGGGGTTAGTCGCCATGATCCAAATAGCTTTGATCTTGCCACTGGCAACATCATTAAACATATCAACAGCTTTAGCACCTGCTGTAGTGGCTAAGTTATCTGTTTGCCAAAAACGGCTGAGTAAATCACGGTGTTCAGGATTATCAATATCCATATGAGCAGCTAGTTGATTTGATAAACCACCCACTTCACGCCCGCCCATCGCATTCGGTTGCCCTGTGATGGAGAAAGGACCCATTGCTGGTTTACCAATACGTCCAGTTGCTAAATGACAATTGATAATGCTGTTTGAGTTATCAGTGCCTGAAGAAGACTGATTCACACCTTGCGAATAGAGTGTTACGACTTTTTCAGTCTCAGCAAATAAGTGGTAAAACTGTTGGACATCCTGTTCGTTTAAGCCACACATTTCAGAAACGCGTTCAACCGTACCGCCTGAGTGTTGTGCCGAAATTAAAGAATCAGCGAAACCTTCGGTATGCTGATTTACAAATTTCCAATCAACTTTATCAACCTCATTTAAATAACTTAATAGGCCATTAAACAAGGCAACATCAGACCCCGACTTAAGCGGTAAATGTAAATCGGCAATCTCACACGTAGCTGTTTTACGCGGGTCAATCACGACAATTTTGAGATTAGGGTTATCTTGTTTTGCTTTAGTTATACGCTGAAATACTACGGGATGGCACCAAGCAGTATTAGAACCTTCAATGACGATAAGGTTAGCCGTTTCTAAATCTTCATAATTACAAGGTACTGAATCGCTACCAAAGGCGCGCTTATAACCCGCAACAGCAGATGACATACATAACCGTGAGTTAGTATCAATATTCGCACTACCAATGAAACCTTTCATTAGCTTATTAGCGACATAATAATCTTCGGTCAACAATTGTCCTGAAACATAGAAAGCCACTGCATCAGGGCCATGCTCATCAATGACCTTTTTAAAACCATCGGCCACTGCATCTAAAGCGGTATTCCACGATGTTTGTTCACCATGGATATAAGGATGTAACAAACGTCCTTCTAAGGCTACCGTATCAGCGAGAGCCGACCCTTTTGAACATAATCGACCAAAGTTAGCAGGATGCTCCTTATTACCTTTAACTGTAATAGTACCGTCTGGTTTTTTGGTAGCTAATACACCGCAGCCGACACCACAATACGGGCAGGTTGTTGATGTAGTTACAACATCATTCATAATAAATCCTTATCAACCTGATGTTGACCAAATAATATATCTTCACGAATCTTGGAAATATCTTTTTGTTTGCCTAATAAAGAAAAATACCAATTCCCATCAGTAGTATCTCCATACAGTAAGATACCTATAATTTTATTCGCTTTGATTACTAGTTTTTTATAAATGTGACGAGCAGCATCTTGATAGATCAATTGCTCTGACTCGTCATCCCCAATAAAGTCACCTGCTGAAAATAAATTGATTCCTGTCACTTTAAGTTTGGTTGCTGTCACTGAGCTTTGGTATTTGGCTCCACCAGCATTTGCTAATTGTGCTGCACACACTTTTGCTTGTTTATAGAGTGGTGCTACGAGACCAAAGGTTTCATTGCGATATTGTACGCACTCACCCACTGCATAAATGTTTTTAGAATAGGTTTTCAATGTATCGTCGACCAGAATACCGCGCTCGCACATAATACCCGACGCTTGAGCAAGTGCTATATTGGGTCTAATACCTACTGCCATCACGACAAGCTCGGCCTTTACTTCACTACCATCTTTAAATCTAACTTTTTCAACTCGATCTTTACCGATAAATTCAGCCGTATCGTGATCAACTAAAAAATGCATGCCCTTAGCTTCAAGTTCTGCTTGCATCAAATCCGATGCAGCTTGATCCAACTGCTGATTCATTAATGTATGACCACGCTGTACTACTGATACATCCATGCCTTGAATCATTAGACCATTAGCTGCCTCTAAACCTAATAATCCACCGCCAATTACAATAGCTTTTTTATGGGTTTTTGCCGTTTCAATCATGATATTGACATCATTAATATCACGGAAGCTAATCACGCCATCTAACTGCTTTCCTTTCACGGGTAAGATAACTGGATTAGAGCCTGTAGCAATAATAAGCTTATCGTAATCTGCAGTAATGCCATCTTCAGTACTGACCGTCTGACCATTACGATCAATATGGGTAATCGTTTTGTTCGTGTGGAGTGTAATACCTTTATCTAGGTACCACTGCAGGTTATGCATGATAATTTGATCGATAGTCTTATCACCTGCTAGTACTGGTGAAAGCATAATACGGTTGTAATTACCATGAGGCTCAGCGCCAAAAACAGTAATATCATATTGCTCTGGCGACAGTTTAAGCAGTTCGTCGATAGTACGCATTCCAGCCATACCATTGCCAATCAGGACTAATTTTTGTTTCATTTCATCACATTAAATAAAATTTGAGGAAAGAATGTCTCACCCGTTCACGAGTGAGACGTTCTCCATAAACAAGGCAATTCATTATCCACTTAGCTTACACAACAACGGGCCGGTTTGTTGGGTAAGATTAAACAATGAACGTGCCAATGCTATTCTTAATTAATCTACTAAATGCATTTTACCTTCAGCAACCATTACGGCTTCACCACCAATTCGTAGTGTTAAATCAGGCAGTCCTTTATGGTCCATTTCAATATTCAACACACTTCGACGACTCTTTTCATCGCCACGATCCACTGCAAATGCATGTGTACCTTGTTGAGTAAAATCAAATGAAGCTAAATATGACAAAAATGCAGGCATGGCACTACCAACAGGTGGATCATCATGAACACCAATATTTGGGCCTAGTAATCGAGCATTAAAGTTCGAGTCTTTATATGGGGTCTTAGCTGAGAATAATAAAATTTCTTGTGCAGCTGTATGTGGTGCCGATGATTGGCTCCATGATGCAAAGTTAAACTTCGCATTACGAACCGTCTCATAATTCCATACTGGCACGACTAAATAAGGGAAGCCACATGAAACTAAACGAGTAGAAAACTTCTTGGTATCAATGTCATCAACATTAATTGATAAAAACTCTGCTAACTCCGCTACAGATGGTGTGTAACGGTCAATCACTGAAGAGACTACACTAGTAAACTGCACAAAGGTTGGTTTACCCTTTGATGATGAGATATTTACTTCGATATCACCCGCATTTTGCTCAAATGTTAATTTAGTCAGATCATCTGTTAATTTAACATCACCACATGTTGCAAGAACAAATGCAGTTGCAATAATTGGATGTCCAGCAAAATCAATTTCAGCTAGGGGAGAAAAAACACGCATTTTTCTCGTACTGGCTTCTTCTGATGGGTTCGATACAAATACTGTTTCAGACAAATTCATTTCATTGGCAATCGATGCCATTTGTTGATCTGTCAACTTATCTGAATTAGGGAATACAGCTATTTGTGCACCAGAGAAAATCTCATTAGTAAACACATCGGCAATGTAATAATCAATTGTCATTATGCGGCTCCGTTTAAATTAACTTCGACACGGTCACCACTAATACGTACGCCATATGCCGGTACTTTAACGCTTTCATCTTCAAAACATTGCCCCGTTTTCAAACTAAAATGCTGCTTGTATAAAGGAGATGACACCATGACCTCACCTTTAATATCACCAATCAAGCCACGCGATAATACATGTACTTTTCCGAATGGGTCATAATTATCAATGGCATATACCGCTTCATCTTCAGGCATATAAAATATAGCAACTTGTCGCTCATCAACTAATGCACAGACTCCTGAGTTAGGTTGTAAATCATCTTTACTACAAACATCAATCCACTTGCTCATTATGCCTCCTCCGCCAATAAAAGTTCACGTTCTTCAATGTTGGCAGGACGGATTTGACCTCGCTCTTCAACAAAAACAATATTTTCATCATGTTTATCACTGTTAACAAAAGTACGGAATCGTTTTAACTTAGTTTCATCTTCAATAGTTGTTTTCCACTCACATTGATAGGTTTGAACAACATGTTCCATTTGAGCTTCTAGTTGGTCACAGATTTCTAATTTATCATCTATGACGACTGATTTTAAATAATCTAAACCACCTTCCATATTTTCCATCCAAACAGAAGTACGTTGCATTCTGTCGGCAGTTTGAACATAGAAAGTTAATACACGGTCGATGTATTTAATTAATGTTTCTTTATCTAAGTTAGTAGCGAATAAGTCACCATGGCGAGGTTTCATTCCACCGTTACCACATACGTATAGGTTCCAGCCGCCTTCAACTGCAATGATACCAATATCTTTACTCTGTGCCTCTGCACATTCGCGAGTACAGCCTGAAACAGCAAACTTAATCTTATGTGGAGCACGTAAGCCTTTGTAGCGGTTTTCAAGCTCAACGGCTAAGCCAACGCTATCATCAACACCAAAACGACACCATGTGCTACCAACGCAGGATTTAACAGTACGAAGCGACTTACCATAGGCATGGCCACTTTCAAAACCTGCATCAATTAGCTTTTGCCAAATTAATGGCAATTGATCAACTCGTGCACCAAATAGATCGACACGTTGTCCCCCGGTTACTTTCGTATAAAGCCCATACTCTTTTGCAATTTCACCAATAGCAATCAGACCATCAGGAGTTACTTCCCCCCCCGTCATACGGGGTACTACTGAGTAGGTACCGTCTTTTTGCATATTAGCTAAGAAAGTATCATTAGTGTCCTGCACTCCAACATGAGCATCTTTAAGAATATATTCATTCCACTGTGAAGCTAAGATTGAGCCAACCGCTTGCTTACAGATTTCACAGCCTTTACCAGTACCATGTTTATGAATGAGATCAGTGAATGATTTAATCTCTTCCACTTTGATTATATTGAAAAGATCTTGACGGGTATGGGCGAAATGCTCACAAATATCCGTATTAACCTCCATCCCTGCTTTTTCTAATTCGCAATCTAAGACTGACTTCAATAGTGCGGCACAACCACCACAACCTGTCCCTGCCTTAGTATCGTCTTTTAAGGCGCCTAATGTAGTGCAACCACCTTCAATTGAAGCGCAGACATCCCCCTTCGTTACATCGTAACAAGAACAAATTTGTGCGCTCGCAGGTAATGCATCAGGACCGAGGCCAACCGACTCATCTGAACGAGATGGTAAAATTAATGAGTCAGGATTACTAGGAAGCTCAATGGCATTGAGATAATACTGTGACAAGGTAGGGTAGCCTGATGCGTCGCCAACTAAGACAGCACCTAATAATGTTTTATTATCACCGCTAACGACTAATCGCTTGTAAATACCTTCAACACCATTTTGGTATGTATACACTAACGATCCCGCTTCTGTAGCATGTGGATCACCGATGCTGGCGACATCAACTCCATTAAGCTTTAATTTGGTACTCATATCGGCACCTTCGAAGCTTGATTCTTCTCCGGCTAGTTGGGCAACTACTGTTCGAGCCATTGCATAACCTGGAGCTACTAAACCGAAAATTTGTTCATTCCACGAGGCACACTCACCAATGGCATAGATATCTTCATCTGATGTTAAACATTGGTCATTGATTACAACACCACCACGATCCGCAATTTTAAGGCCGCAAGCAGCTGCAATTTCATCTCTTGGACGGATACCCGCTGAGTACAAAATCATATCTGTTTCTAATTCACCACCATCAGCAAATATCATCTTATGTTTACAGGTATCACCATCTACAATTTTAGTTGTATTTTTGCTGGTATGAACAGATACGCCTAACTCTTCAATTTTTGATTTAAGTAAATTAGCACCACCATCATCTAATTGAGCAGCCATAAGGCGAGGCGCAAACTGAACAACATGTGTGTCTAAATTAAGGTCTTGTAAAGCCTTAGCAGCTTCTAAACCTAATAGACCTCCACCAACTACAGCACCCACCTTAGATGTTTGGGCTGTAGCCATCATTTCATTAAGGTCATCAATGGTACGGTAAGCAATACACCCTTCTCTATCATGACCTGGAATTGGTGGAACAAATGCACTTGAACCCATTGCAAGAATGAGTTTATCGTAATTAATTAGCACACCTTTATCAGAGGTAACTGTCTTTGCTTTCCGATCAATAACTGCAGCCTTATCACCTATGTGAATAGTGATATCATTATCTTCAAAAAAGCCTTGTTCCACTAAAGACAATTCATCCGCTGACTTACCCGCAAAGTACTCACTTAAATGCACTCGGTCATAAGCAGGGAGGTTTTCTTCACAAAAAGTGATCACATCATAATTTTGTTTAATATCACTTGCCATCAAAGCAACAAGAAAATTCTGACCGACCATTCCATTACCGATGACAACCAGTGTTTGTTTTTTACTCATGTAGACCTCTATGTAGATGAGATAAATATTCTTAAATCTATCAGCATAAAGCACATATCATGCCTAATCAGTAAGCTACTGTTTCATATACAAATCAGATCATTTATTAAGCAAGTTCTTATAATCAGTGCACCATACATGTGCATAATAATTAATTACATGTATATCTTTGGAATTTTTTTAGGACTGATGCTCTTTATTGGTACACATATAAAGTCGCACACTACGTTACAATAGTGTGCGACTTATATCGGCCTCAATTACGAACTAAAATAGTGCGTTATTTGAGTTTAACCAGTCCATTAGGGATATGTTCGAAGCTGCCCTACAACTACACCTTGTATCATCACTCTATCAGCAGGCAAGGTAACCGGGTCGTAATTATCATTAGCTGGCTGAAGCGTTAGTGTGCCATCATCATTAATTAATAACGTCTTTAAGGTCGCATCGTGAAAATCCACTAACGCTAAAACAATATCACCATGATTTGCAGTCAGCTGTGCCTGCATAACTACATAGTCACCTGACATAATGGCTTTATCAATCATTGAGTCACCGTTCACTTTCAACACAAAGCGGTCTTTACCTGAAAACATATCACCGAGATCGATTTCAGATTCATCAGGCACAGCTTCAATAAGCCTTCCAGCTGCAACCTGCCCCATATAGGGTAATTTTAACGAGAATGTTTCATCACTGTTAGTATTATCATCGATTAGCCTTAGACCGCGCGTACGCCCTACTAGTCGTTCTATATATCCTTGATCTACTAAAGCTTGAATATAGCGATGAGTCGTTCCTTGAGACACTATCCCTAAGCCCTTTGATATTTCACTAATCAAAGGTGCTTTATTATGTTCATTAAGATAGTTACGGATGAAATCTAGAGTATCTTGTTGCCGTTCGGTTAACATTTCAATTCCTCTTACAAAGAGAATATAAAGAGAAGAGAAAATATAGAAAACATTTGAGTCTGTGTCAATAAAATCTATTTTTAATTAGGACGGTAAGTGAATCCAATCTATGAAAGCTAAGATACATGGTCTTACTTAATCTAGAGCTAATGTTTTAACCTCAATCACTCGGCCTATCACATTAATGTTATCAAGCGCTTCTTCATGTGACTCATCAAGCGCATCAAAAACAAAGATGACTGTTTGACGATCTAGTAACAATCTACAAACCAGTTTTTGCTTCTTATATCCAACTAGGTAAATCTCACCACTTCTAATTGCCCGCTGTTCATTATCAACAACAATATGATCCCCCTTATTGATGGTTGGGCTCATATTATCGCCATTCATAATAAAGGCTGAGTAGTTGGGAATAAAAGTACCCTCATCCATTGTAAAGTTAGTCCTAGCAAGTATGTATGATGGTTATAGCTAAATAAAATAACGAGTAGATAGTGGTCTTAATGCAGCCATACGAACTCTCGCCTGAGTATAAATCTTTAAGGCATAAAAAAACCCGCTAGATCTTAACGATCTTACGGGCTTATTTTTAATATTGGTACCGAGGGTCGGAATCGAACCGACACTACCGAAGTAACCGGATTTTGAATCCGGCGCGTCTACCAGTTCCGC
>AZIC01002843.1_pt1 | contig 13513 bp, 14 predicted proteins | sample 359061 | NCBI WGS metagenome assembly AZIC01 (sample SAMN02429709, study PRJNA222657) | marine sediment metagenome | biome: Sediment sample; isolation source: sample MGS-MES from oil contaminated site at the harbour of Messina (Sicily... | place: Italy: Messine | collected 2011-04-30 | depth 1 m m
CTACGTTTTCAAGATCATTGTGTTTACCGCCAGCACGTACGCAGCGCTGCGTAGTCACTGCTCGAGTGTATTTTCTGACTTCTTGACCGAGAAATAATTCTTTAAACTGAACCATACCTGCATTAGTGAACAGTAGGGTAGGGTCGTTAGCAGGAACCAATGGACTGCTAGCTACAATTTCGTGGCCTTTCTGTTGGAAAAAATCCAGAAATAAATTTCGTATGTCTGCGCTACTTTTCATATTCAGTATTAAAACTTTCAGTTATTTGCTCATGAGTAAAACCACGATATTGTAAAAAACGATGCTGCTTTGCACGCTCTTTTACATCATCGGGGGCTGACTCGCCAAAACGCTTGCAACGAACAGTCATTGCAAGCGAAAACCAATCAATCTCTGCTGTATGAAGTTCAGTGCTGATAAGTTCAGCATTAACTCCACGCTCTTTTAATTCTTGTCGGATCCGTTGGCTACCAAATCCTCTCTGAGAACGATAGCGAATATAGTTCTCCGTAAACCGTTGATCACTTTGCAGGTTTGAATTTGTCAGTTTTTGGATAACGTCATCAACGTCATCGACATCAAACTCTGCTTTTACTAATTTTGTTTTTAACTCTTTTACACTATGCTCACGACGAGCGAGCAAATTCATTGCCCGTTCGTTTAGTGATTGTTTTTTCACGCTTCAGCGTCATCCTCAACAGGAGCTGCTTCTACGTTTTTATCAACTTTTGGTAACATGATTGCACGAATTTTAGCGTCAATTTCAGCTGCCATTTCTGGGTTTTCTTTGAGATAAGCTCGGACATTATCTTTACCTTGTCCAATACGTGTTCCGTTGTAGCTGTACCATGCACCTGCCTTTTCAACAATATCTTCAGCTACACCAAGATCAATTAATTCCCCTTCACGTGAAATACCTTCACCATAAAGAATGTCGAATTCAACTTGTTTAAATGGAGGAGCAACTTTGTTTTTTACAACTTTAACACGAGTTTGGTTACCTAAAATCTCATCGCCTTTTTTGATTGCGCCAATTCGACGAATATCTAAACGAACAGAGGCGTAGAATTTTAGTGCGTTACCACCTGTAGTTGTTTCTGGGCTACCGAACATAACGCCAATTTTCATACGAATTTGGTTTATAAAGATAACCAATGTGTTTGAACGTTTGATATTAGCCGTTAGCTTACGCAATGCTTGTGACATTAAACGGGCTTGAAGACCCATGTGGCTATCGCCCATATCACCTTCGATTTCAGCTTTTGGTGTAAGTGCTGCAACAGAGTCAACAACAACTAGGTCAACGGCACCAGAACGTACTAACATGTCAGTGATTTCTAGTGCTTGTTCTCCCGTATCAGGTTGAGAGACTAGCAGGTCATCAATATCTACGCCTAGTTTCTGTGCGTAGAGTGGATCAAGTGCATGCTCAGCATCGACAAATGCTGCTGTACCGCCTTGTTTTTGCATTTCAGCAATAGCATGTAATGTTAGTGTTGTTTTACCTGATGATTCAGGTCCGTAGATTTCAATAACACGACCGCGAGGTAAACCTCCTATGCCTAATGCTACATCCAGTCCGATTGAACCAGTTGACACCGCATCAATATCTCGTGCTGCGGCAGAGTCACCCAAACGCATGACCGCACCTTTACCAAATTGTTTTTCAATTTGACCAAGTGCAGCACCCAGTGCCTTTTTCTTGCCATCGTCCATTGCTGTCGCCATTGTCGAGTCCAAAAGTATTAATAAACACGTGATTATCCCACAGAAAGGAGTCAGTCTCTAGCGTTTTTAATTAGACCTCGTAAAGCATTCATGACGGCTTGTCTTCTAATAGATTCTCGGTCGCCGTGAAAGTGTTGTTGCTCGGTTGTTATGGTGGTGCTATCTATATTCCAAGCAAAACAGACTGTACCGACTGGCTTGTTTTTGGAACCTCCTGTTGGACCCGCGATGCCTGTAATTGCGACACTTAGATTAGCTTGGGTCTTTGTAAGGGCACCTTTTGCCATTTCAATCGCTGTTTGTTTGCTGACGGCACCGAACTCTTCCAATGTAGCTGACGGAACACCTAAAATATTTTGTTTTATGTCGTTACTGTAGCTAACAATACCCCCTTCAAACCATGCGGAACTACCAGCAAGATCGGTGCAACACTTTGCTAACCATCCTCCTGTGCATGACTCTGCGGTTGCTAGTGTTAAACCTTTTTTGATTAATAATTCAGCTAGCAATTCAGTCGATTGATAAAGTTGCTCATCAGAAATTTTTTGCATGATATAAACTATGCCTATGACTAAAAAACAAAATCATACTCCAATGATGGCGCAATATCTGCGTATCAAAGCCGAAAATCCCGATTACCTACTTTTTTATCGAATGGGTGATTTTTATGAGATGTTTTATGATGATGCCCATAAAGCAGCGGAATTATTAGATATAACCTTAACTGCTCGAGGCAGCAGTAATGGTGCTCCTATTCCAATGGCTGGTGTGCCTTATCATGCTGCAGACTCTTATTTATCACGTTTAATTAATCTTGGTGAATCCGTTGCCATTTGCGAGCAAGTCGGCGACCCTGCAGCGAGTAAAGGCCCTGTTGAACGTCAGGTAGTGCGCGTTTTAACGCCAGGTACCCTAACTGAAGAAGCATTATTAGATAGTCGTAACGAAAATTTGTTGGTTGCTATTGCCGAGCAAAAAGGTCGCTATGGTATCGCCATGGCTGAGTTGAGTAGTGGACGATTTACCATTAGTGAATTGGACTCATTAACAGAACTTCATGCCGAGTTAGCGCGTTTGCAAGCGGCTGAGATTTTGGTGAATGAAAACTTATTAGACTCATTATCTGAATTTAAAAAACAACTTCGCAGTTTGCCACCATGGCACTTTGAACGAGATGCCGCACAGCACCGTTTATGTGAACATTTTCAAGTGCAGGATCTTAATGGCTTCGGCTGCGAGTCGATGGAGGTGTCGGTTATTGCTGCGGGTTGCTTACTTAATTATGCACAAGAAACGCATCGGACTGCATTGCCTCATATTCGTAGCATTAGGATTGAAAAAACCAGTGACAGTATTCGACTCGACCCTCAATCAAGACGTAATTTAGAATTAGAGACGAATCTATCAGGTGGTAAAGCACATACTTTATTATCTGTTCTGGATAAAACCGTTAGCCCTATGGGCGCTAGATTGCTACGACGATGGTTATTGAGGCCGCTCCGAGACCACTCAGTATTAAAGCTACGTCAACACGCTATTCAGCACTTTATTGATGCAGACACATCAAGCAGTTTGCATGAGATTATTCGTAAATTAGGTGATATAGAACGTATCGTTGCTCGTATTGCATTACGTACGGCACGGCCACGTGATTTTATGCATTTACGTAATACATTGAATGCGTTGCCAGATTTGCATCAATTATTAATAGGGGTAAGCTCGCAACGATTGGCCCAATTAGATCGTGAATTAGGTACCTTTCCTGAGTTATTAACATTATTAACATCAGCATTAATAGATGAGCCGCCAGTATTGATTCGTGATGGTGGTGTGATTGCTGAAGGGTATAACGAAGAATTAGATCACTTACGCACAATTCGTGACCGTGCGAGTGATTTTTTAACACAGCTTGAACAAAGAGAGCGTGAACGCACTGGCGTATCTACACTCAAAGTGGGTTATAACCGCGTACATGGTTATTTTATTGAGATTAGTCGTTCACATCACATTGAAGTACCTACTGAATATGTTCGACGTCAAACATTAAAAAATGCAGAACGTTATATCACACCTGAGTTGAAAGGCTTTGAAGATCAAGTCCTTAGTGCGAATGAACGGGCATTGGCATTAGAAAAGTCACTCTATGAAGCATTATTCGATAAATTGGCTCCTGATTTAGCTGCTTTAGATGTATCTGCAAATGCATTAGCAGAGTTGGATGTACTGGCAAACCTAGCGGAGCGAGCTGATAGCTTAAATTATGTTGCACCTACATTTTCTAGTAGCAATGGTATCGTGATAACTTCAGGACGTCATCCTGTGGTTGAAAGTGTCACAGAACAAACGTTTTGTCCTAATGATGTGTCATTTACAGAATATCAGCGGTTACTGTTAATTACCGGCCCAAATATGGGGGGGAAATCAACCTATATGCGTCAAGTGGCATTAATCGTATTGATGGCTCATATGGGCAGTTTTGTACCAGCAGAAAGTGCTGAGATAGGTTTGATTGACCAAATATTCACCCGAATTGGTGCTTCTGATGATTTAGCCTCAGGTCGTTCTACATTTATGGTTGAAATGAATGAGGCTGCAAATATTCTGAATAATGCCACTCAAAATAGTTTGGTGTTGATGGATGAAATTGGTCGAGGTACCAGTACATTTGATGGCTTATCACTGGCTTGGGCTTCAGCAGAGAAATTAGTGCGAGATTTAGGAGCTTATACCTTATTTGCGACCCATTATTTTGAGCTAACAGAACTACCAAAGCTCTATGAAACTGCAATTAATGTACATTTAGATGCGATTGAACATGACGATAAGATAGTGTTTTTACACCAGATGAAGTTAGGTTCTGCAAGCCAAAGTTATGGCCTGCAAGTGGCTAAACTAGCTGGCGTTCCAAATGATGTTATTAGCGCTGCGAAGGTAAAATTAAAGCAGTTAGAGTCAACTAAAGTCGTGAGTTCAAACAGTGAAGCGAATCAACAAGTCGATTTATTTGAGCAAGTTGCCGAACCATCTAAAATTGAACGCTATTTAACAGCCCTAGATCCCGATGATTTGACTCCAAAGCAATCTCAACAAGCACTTTATGACTTAGTGGCATTACTTAAAAGCTAAGGGGTAGTAATTGCTTGAGCTATAGTATTCCTGCGTTTATGGTAAACAGGCTGAGTCATCATTAAGGCAAAAGCATTCCAATGGTTATTGTCGTCAATGCGGTAACCCGCCAAGGTGCTAATATTGTTCAGCGTTCCTGATTTAGCATAAATACCAACGGCCACCTCTGGGAGCAGGTGCTTCCATGGTCGGAAAGTATTTAGAAGCTCAACTAATTGTTGAGGTGACAGCCGGTTGGCCCTCGACAAGCCAGCACCCTCTTTTAGTGTGACATTTTTCCATGCAAATTGATTATTAATACTTAATTCCATATAGCGTTGAACATCATCAAAATTAACTGGGCGCTTGAAGTGTTCAGCACTAAGCATCAGCACTAATTGGTTAGCAATAAAGTTAGTTGAGTATTTCAGCATAGGCTGGACCATCTGGCCTAGTGATTTACTATTTTTGTGAATATATAAAGGCGTTTGATGAGGGGCTGAACCCCAGATAACTTTTTTGTCGACGTGAATGCCTTCCTCTCGCAGAAAATAGGTAAGCAATTCAGCAAAATATAGTTCACTAAGATGTGTTGATTTACCTGTATTCACTCTAAGTTGTTTGTTTGTTAATCTATGGTGGGATGCAAGACTGATAGCTGTTGGCGTGAGAGGAGTTTGTTTTTCAGCTGAAATAAGTCGGCCATTTCGTTTAGAAATACTAATGGTATTGAAGTTAGCGGCAATAGCTGAAGGGATTGCATCATAAGGATTATGGGAAAAGTCACTTCCTGGTGAAGTCAAGTTTGTTTGGAATAGACTTGTATCAAGACCTATAGTATGAACCTCAGTTAAACCAAGTTGTTTCAGGTTAGTGGCTATAAAAACTAGTTCTTCTGAGGTGAGAAAGGGATCGCCGCTGCCTTTAACCCATAAAGTATGAGAGTGAACATCATAATAAAAATTGGTTTTGAAATGATGCTGTTCTCCCCAGTGTTGTAGTGCTAGCCAAGCAGTCACTAATTTAGTGGTTGATGCAGGAATAAAGGCATCTTTATCTTTGGAGGCAATCACCTTTCTTCCAGTAGATTCAACCAATACTCCAGCTGTTTTTAATTCTGGATAGAGGCTTAAACTATCATCCGCTAGTGAAATTAAGGGGAGGCTAAGGGTTAAAAATAGGTAGACTGGAAGTGGCAGTAATCCTCTGTAAAAAAAACGATTCACAGCTAAATGTCGACCTTGCCACGAAGTAGCTTGGTTCTACCTCGTAATGTTTTACTATCCATTCGTCTTCTTTTTGAGCCTTTCGTTGCTTTGGTAGGCAGTCTTTTTTTAGGTTTGCTGGAAACGCTTACTAAGAGTTCATTTAAGCGTTCAATTGCAGCGGCACGATTTTTTTCTTGGGTTCGGAAATGTTGTGCTTTTATTACTAGCACACCGTCTTTATTTATACGTTTATCACGTAGTTCTAATAAAGCTTGTTTAAAAAACTCAGGTAATGATGATGCTTTGATATCAAAGCGAAGATGAATCGCAGATGAGACTTTGTTTACATTTTGCCCTCCAGAACCTTGGGCTCGAATAGCTTTTAGCTCGAGCTCATCGTCTGGCACGTTAGGAAGGGCAAGTTGACTCACTGTTAGTGTTTATACTTAGCAGGTTCTTTAAAATCGATTACGTTAGCAATAGGCGGTGGTATTTGTACGTGAAAACCTTGGTTTTCTAGGTTTTTTATCACCGTTTCTACATTTTCACGTGCTAGCTTACGCTCTGGTGTTAACTCAACTTCCATTACAAATACAGGCTCTTTGCCCATGCTGTCATATAAAGGCTGTGGCACATCAGAAAAATCATCTTTGTTTGTAATGTACAGGTATAGCTCTTCTTTTTTGGTACTTTTGTAAATATAGGCGTTCATGTTGTTACTCAAGAAATAGGGGGGTGATAAATAATTTGTACCACCGTATTTGCTGGATCATAGCAATAAAAACTACGCGCACCATCCCGATGCGTACGCGGAGGCTGACGAATCATGACTTTGTGGTGCTGTAGGAAGTCAAACCATTGATCTACTTGATCGGGGCTCTTGATGATAAAACCAATATGATCAAGCTTCTGATTACTAGCGCTGTCAAAGCCTTTTTTTGCGCGGTGAAGCGCTAGATTATCATTGCCCGATGTTAAGTAAACATTATCGGAGTCGGGGCGCCATTCAACCTGCATGCCTAGTAAATCAACATAAAAATGTTCGCAGGCTTCGAGATCACTAACAAATATTGCCACATGACGCATTCCTCCTGTTGCTGGTGGACGGTTCATGACATGTTTCCATATAAGTAATTCATCAGAAAAAAACGATTAATCGACATTAATGATTTCATAGTCGTGGCTGATTTCAGCTGTTTCACCAAGCATGATTGAAGCAGAGCAATACTTCTGTGTTGATAGTTCAACTGCGCGTTTTACTTGTGCTTCTTTTAAATCTTTACCTGTCACTTTGTAATGAACATTAATTTTAGTAAATACTTTTGGGATTTCTTCGCTACGTTCGCTATCAATTTCTACAACACAGTCGCGCACATCTTGACGGCCTTTTTTTAACATTTGAATCATGTCAAAAGAAGTACAGCCACCCATGCCTAACAGTAATAATTCCATAGGTCTCATGCCTGTACCGTGGCCACCAAGGTCTTCAGGACCATCCATTACAATAGTATGACCTGTGCCTGACTCACCTAAAAATTGTAAATCTTCAACCCACTTTATTCTTGCTTTCATTATTTAAACTCGCATGTATTCGTAATATTAATACAGGTAATTCTGCCATAATGCGTATTAGTTCGCAGTGTTTGTTTACTATTGATGAAAAATTTTCTATGCTGTATCAGATATTATTTAGGAAATGCTATGGATTACTTTAAACATAAAGCGATAGAAGAGGGATTGGCTGACTTTTTTCATTGTTGTCATAGCAAACAATATGCGGCTAAATCAATCTTAATCGCCCCGGGTGATGCGGCCGACACTTTGTATTACATTCGTGAAGGCTCCGTTTCGATCATTATGGAAGATGAAGATGGCGAGGAGTTAATTCTTGCTTATTTGAATCAAGGTGATTTTTTAGGTGAAATCGGTCTTTTTTCTGATGTTGAAAGTCGCGGTGTAACGGTTAGAGCTCGTACTAAGTGTAAAACAGAGGAAATTAGCTACAAGCAAATTAAAGCCCTAGCTGATAACCAGCTTAAAGCATGTTATCCAACTTTACTGTGGTACATCGCTGAACACATGGCTAAGCGTATTTTGACAACGACACGAAAAGCGGGCGATTTAGCCTTTTTAGATGTTGCTGGGCGAATTAAATCTGCACTACTTGAGTTATCAAGCCAACCTGATGCGATGAAACATCCGGAAGGGGTTCAAATTAAAGTGACTCGACAAGAAATTAGTCGAATGGTGGGCTGTTCACGTGAAATGGCTGGTCGCGTATTAAAAGATCTTCAAGAAGAAGGCTTTATTTGGGCTCACGGTAAAACACTGGTTATTTATGATGGTTCTATAACACAATCAGCAGATGGAGCTGAAGATTAACAAGGCTGTAATTAAGTAAACCTGTCATATCAGATGATTTAAACAGGTTTACTTACATTTATTTGTAGCAGAATAGTTTAACCAAATAGCTTATTTAGCTCTTCACCAGGCTCATCAGCTCTCATAAACGCTTCACCCACTAAGAAACCATTGACATGATGCTCTCGCATTAGTTTGACGTCTTCTGGCTTATGAATACCACTTTCAGTAATGACTGTGTGGTTTTCTGGAATCATACCTAGTAAATCAAGCGTTGTATCTAAGCTTGTTTCAAAGGTGCTTAAATTACGGTTATTGATACCGATTAACGGTAAGTTCAGTAATAAAGCGCGTTCCAACTCTTCTAAATTATGAACTTCAACGAGAACATCCATATCCAGTTGCATCGCTAAATCACTAAGTTCTAATAACTGATTATCATCTAAGGCCGATACAATTAACAAAATAGCATCGGCACTTATCGCCCTTGCTTCAAAAACTTGATAAGGGTCAACGATAAAGTCTTTGCGAATTACTGGCAGGGAGCAGGCCTCACGCGCTTCTTGTAAGTAAAACTCATGGCCTTGGAAGAAGTCATGATCTGTGAGTACTGATAAACAGGCTGCGCCATGTTGTTCATAACTTCTGGCTATTTCTGCTGGAATGAAGTTCTCACGTAATAGCCCTTTGCTTGGCGATGCTTTTTTTATTTCGGCAATTACAGCAGCATCACCTTGGTTTATTTTTGCTTCAATAGCTGAAACAAATCCGCGTGGAGCATCTGCTTTTTCGGCTACTTGAATTAATTGTTGTAATGACGCTTTTTCTTTGCGTTCATTAATTTCTTCAAATTTACGCTGAATAATTTTTTTTAGAATATCTGGAGTATCAGTCATTTTTTAGTCTTTAAATTTTAAGAGTTACTACAGGCAATAAGAGCATCTAATTTAGCCTGTGCATTACCGTTATCAATTTGAGTTTGTGCTTGTTTAATACCATCTTCAAGTGATGAAGCTAGGCCGGACGCATAGATCGCAGCGCCTGCATTTAGTACGACAATATCACGTGCACCGCCTTTTTCACCTGTAAAAATGGCTTTTATAATATCGAGACTTTCTTGAGCACTGCTAACAGCTAATTGGCTAATATCACACCGTTGCAAGCCGAAGTCTTCAGGTTGAATACGGTAGCTCGTTACCTGACCATTTTTTAGTTCTGCGACCGATGTGGCTGAACCAATACTGATTTCATCAAGGCCATCATCAGCATGAACGATTAACACATGATCACTACCAAGCTGTTGTAACACATGAGCCATAGGCTCAACCCATTTCTTGTCATATACGCCCAGTACTTGATTAGGTGTTTGAGCTGGGTTTGTTAATGGTCCGAGCAAGTTGAATACGGTTCTTACACCCATTTCACGGCGAGGCCCAATAGCAAACTTCATTGCACTATGGTGTTTTTGAGCAAACATAAAACCAACGCCGACTGTTTCGACACACTGTTTAACTTTTTCAGGTGTGATTTCTAAGTTAACACCAGCAGTTTCAAGAACATCAGCACTGCCTGAACTACTGCTTATAGAGCGGTTCCCATGTTTGGCAACTTTTGCACCAGCAGCGGCCACAACAAATGCACTTGCAGTGGATACATTAAATGTACTTGCACCATCTCCCCCTGTCCCACAGGTATCAACAATATGCTCACCTGAAATGGGAACTGGAGTCGCTAAACTACGCATTACCTTAGCTGCAGCAGCTATCTCAGTAATCGTTTCGCCTTTCATCTGCAAGCCGACTAAAAAACCACCGATTTGTGCTGGTGTTGCTTCTCCTGTCATGATTTGCTGCATAACAGCTGACATATCTTCAAGCGATAAATCTTGCTGGGCAATAACTGCTTTTATAGCATTGGATAAATTCATTTTAATTCTCTAGCGATCAAGGAAGTTTTTTAGTAAAGCATGACCTTGCTCTGTCAGGATTGATTCTGGATGAAACTGAACGCCTTCAATAGCTAGCGTTTTATGCTGAATCCCCATAATCTCATCTAAACTACCATCTTCATTTTGAGTCCAAGCTGTGATTTCAAAACAGTCTGGTAAGTTATCTTTATTGATGACTAATGAGTGGTAGCGAGTGGCTGTAACAGGGTTGTTTAAGTTCTTGAACACGCTGTTATTATTATGAAATATAGGTGATGTCTTACCATGCATTATTTGTCGAGCATGTATGATTTCGCCACCGAAAGCTTGGCCTATTGATTGGTGGCCGAGACAGACCCCTAAAATAGGCAATTTGCCGGCAAAATGTTTAATAACCTCGAGTGAAATACCTGCTTCATTGGGTGTACATGGACCTGGTGAAATAACGATTTTCTCAGGGTGTAATGCTTCTATTTCTTCAATGGTGATTTTATCATTACGGTGAACATGCACATCAGCACCCAACTCACCAAAATATTGCACCAAGTTGTAAGTGAAGGAATCGTAATTGTCGATCATTAAAAGCATAGTTGTAAGTCTTTAGGGTTAATTAATCGCTGACTCGCCATGATGAACATAGTCATCAATTAGCTTGTCTATTCTAGCAAAGAACATGAATAAATGGATATGTATAGTTAATACACGATGTTGAATTCAATATTGTTACTTAAATTAGGTGTAGTGGATATCAAATGCATCTTTTAAATCATCTTCAAGATCTTGATAATCAGGTTCACTGAGTGAGAAATACTCTAAAACGGAATCTTTTGCTAGTAACCACTCTGAATCATCTTTCATAAACTTATAGTGATTTAATACGTTACTGGCTATTTTAGTTAAGGCATAGATATCTTTTTGAGACTGTTCACCAAGATTTGATACTAAATAATCTTGTTTATGGTGATCTTGTATTAAATCACAGAGTTGTTTAGGTAAATTCCATGATCTTGCCATGAAATAACCAACTGCAGCATGATCGGTTTGGTAATAACTTTCTTCGATAGCAGTAAATACCTGCTCAGGTTTAGAGTTGGCTTCTATTAACACTTCTTTATAGTTGGGGTATTTAACCGCTAATAGTGGAATACCACAATCTCTGAATAAGCCAAAGGCGTACGCATCTTCAGCAGTGCAAGAAAATTTATAATTTAAGTTTTCTAAAGTGAGACTGATCATATTAGCCGTTTCCATGGCTGTATCCCAAAACTTTTCTAAGGATATTGCCGCTCGGTCTTGGAAAGAGTTGCGTAGCTGAAAGAAAGATACAATATTAGTGACATTATTATAACCAAGCATAATGACGCTTTGCTTTATATCGGTGACCGTTCTTTTAAGCCCAAAAGCAGGAGAGTTGATAATCTTAAGTACGCTAGATGACAGTGCGACATCTTTTGAGATAATGTCCGCAAATGCTTGTATTGAGGGTTCAGGCTTGGCTTTTTCAAGCTGAAGATCCGCCAAAGCTTGGGGTTTAGCGGGAAGTTGAAAGCTAGATACCTTCGAGTTTTCTTTATCTTGTTCTAGCATACAGTCTGTGTCCATTAATTTATCTTTAATATCAGATTACAGAGGTAATCTGCTCAAGTATTACATAATTTGGACCAATAGTTCTTTGTGTTCAAAATATGTCTAAATATTATCTATGTTGAGGAACATCAAGTCCTGTTTCTGCCATTGCAACAGCTCGGAATACAGCTCTCGCTTTATTCATTGTTTCTTGCCATTCCATTTCAGGAACGGAGTCATATACGATACCCGCACCAGCTTGAATCGTTAAGGTATTATCCTTGATAACCGCAGTGCGAATAGCAATAGCAGTATCCATATTACCAGACCATGATAAATAACCAACAGCACCAGCATAAACGCCACGTTTAACAGGCTCTAGTTCATCAATTATTTCCATGGCTCGCACTTTCGCTGCACCACTTACAGTACCTGCAGGGAAAGTTGCACGGAGTGCATCAAGGCAAGTCATTTCAGGAACAACTTGCCCAGTTACGTTCGAAACAATATGCATTACGTGTGAGTATCGTTCAACAATCATTTTGTCGGTTAAATTAACAGTACCTACTTGACTGACACGACCGGCATCATTTCTACCTAGGTCAATCAGCATTAAGTGTTCAGCTAATTCTTTTGGATCAGCTAATAAGTCTTCTTCTAGAGCTTTATCTTCTTCAGGAGTTTTGCCTCGAGGACGTGTTCCTGCAATGGGGCGAACTGTGACCTCATCATTTTCCATTCGGACTAAGATTTCAGGAGATGAGCCCACAATATGGAAATCTTCTAAGTTTAGATAGTACATATAAGGCGATGGATTTAGTGTACGAAGCGAGCGATAGAGATCCATTGCTTGTGCTGAAAAGGGTATTGACAAGCGTTGAGATAAAACGACTTGCATAATATCGCCATCAGTTATGTACTGTTTTGCTTTTTCTACGGCATCAATAAAACCATCGTGGGTGAAGCCAGATACGAAATCATCTTCATTCACTGCCTTGCCTGTAGTGGAAGAGCTGTATTTTGGTGTTGCTGTTCGTAGGTGTTTTGTGAGTGTATCTAAGCTTTTTTGAGCATCTGAGTAAGCGTTGTCCTGACTCGGATCAGCGTGAACGATAAGGTATAAGCGACCGCTTAAATTATCAAATACGATCAGATCGTTTGATACCATTAACAAAATATCTGGACAGCCTAATGGATCAGGGTTGGGGCACTCACCGAGGCGTGGCTCAACATATCTAACCGTATCATAGCCGAAATAGCCGACTAAACCACCGTTGAAACGTGGCAGGTTATCAAGATCAGGTACTTTATATTGTGCTTTGAAGTCTTCAATCCAGCTAAGCGGATCTTCTGATTGAGTTTGTTCAATTACTTTGCCGCAATGCTTAACTTCTATATCTTTGCCTGTAATACGTACAATCGTTTCACTAGGCAAACCAATAATCGAATATCGACCCCATTTTTCACCACCATGAACAGATTCAAGTAAGTATGAATAGGGCGCGTCAGCTAACTTTAGATAAGTACTCAAAGGAGTATCTAAGTCAGCTAATACTTCACGTGCGAGTGGAATACGGTTATAGCCTTGTGCGGCTAATTGATCAAATTCGGCTTGGT
>AZIC01005175.1_pt1 | contig 13495 bp, 6 predicted proteins | sample 359061 | NCBI WGS metagenome assembly AZIC01 (sample SAMN02429709, study PRJNA222657) | marine sediment metagenome | biome: Sediment sample; isolation source: sample MGS-MES from oil contaminated site at the harbour of Messina (Sicily... | place: Italy: Messine | collected 2011-04-30 | depth 1 m m
AAGCAGTGCCTCGAATTTCAGATTCTTTCGGCGGTAACTTGAATCTACCTCTACCCCGAATTGGTGGTGTTAAAGGCGAAAATGTCGTGGTTCAACAGTTGAAAACCGCGATCTGGGTACCCGATCAGTACGCTCTAGTCAATGTCTCGGATGATTTTCAACCTGAATACGAGCCTTACCTGGATGGGGTCATTCCGCGGCGGGGTGGCACTAACCTTTCTGGGAATTTCTTTGATTCCTGGATTGGTGCTTCCGCAGGGTCTCTAATTGACTTCCCAACTGAGGGACGCACCTTTACCTACACACGACTCGGTGACAGTAGTGAGATCAGTGTTTCCTGGTGGAAACTGTCATTCTATACATGGATCTTAAGCAGTGCTCTGGTTGTCATTGCGGTGGTCATGCGAAAGACACCATGGGAAAACAAAGTCGCCGTACTGATTTTTCTGGTATTTATACTGGCCATGATCGGATTGACGAATGCAGATATGGTGCTGAATGGTCTTTATGTGGCCCGGTATGGAGTACTGGCGTTGGTCGCGATCTGGATTTTATATGCCCTGGCAGGACTACGGTCGGTTAATCCAGTATCCCACGCTGACACACCGGTAACTTCCAGCGGACAGACTGCGGCTGTGATTCCACCGCCGGGAGTTTTTGATGAATTCGAGTCGGATCAAGCTGACGAACAGAAGTAATTTCTGACCGTTGAATGATCCATGCGTATTAAGAGTTTTTCTATGAGTGACTCACTTCATGAGGTTCGCCATGAGATTGAATAAAACAAGTTCTACTGCCAAGACAACTCCTGTCAGGCGAACAATAATGTTGCAGAGAGTCATAGCAGTTGCTTTCCTGTTGATGGCTTCAGTATTTGTAATACGATCCGGTCTGAATCAACAAGTGATTGCAGCAGAGAATCCGACTGCAAAAAAACAAACCATTCATTCCAACACGAAAAAATGGCCTGAAACGGCGGTTTATCTGCCCGTTGATCAGCTCGATGCGCTTATGTCCCGCGATAAGAGTGGGGTGCTGTTATCACGGAACGAGTATGACGCCTTAAAGAAGCAGGCAAAGCAGGGGACGGGAGACGTCGATTTACCCACGTCCCATGCTTTGATTTATGCCGCCAACTATCAGACGACGATTGTGGATCGGCAATTACTGATCAAGGCCACAATTTCGATCAGACAGTTTCGTCAGCAGTTGACTATGATCAACCTGCCTTTCAGTGGGTTGGCAGTCGAGTCTGCGCAGCTGAATCAGCAGCCTGCGATGATTGCCCGCTCAGCGTCCAAAACGCAGATGTTGCAGTTGTTCAGTCAAAAGTCGGGGGAGCATCAACTGGTACTGCAGCTTTCGGCACCTTTAAATACGGTGGGCAGTGATCAGGTATCTCAGTTCCAGCTTCTGCCGGGAGTAGCCAGTCAATTCAAAATTGAACTGCCCGAAAAACAGCACCTGATCGTGAATGAATTGAAAGTCAAATCCTCGGTCACTGCGGAAAAATTAGTCTCTTATCAATTCCCGATCGGGGGTACAGGGCAGGTTGTATTAAAAATTACAGAGCAGAGCCGCGAACAATCGAACGACTCGCTGATTTTTGCCCGGAGTGGAATTGGGGTGTCCGTCAGCCCCGGGAAAGTTGCCTGGCAGGCGCAGACTACGCTCAGTATCTTTGGCCAGTCACTTGATCAACTGGTATTGAGTGTGCCTCAGAATCTGGAGATCATCAGTGTAGAATCTACTGGTCTCGAGTCATGGGTGCTCAATGACAGTATGCAAGATCGTCGTCGTACTGAAATTACTCTAAATTATCGACAACCGGTCGAAGGAGAACGGCAGATCATCTGTCGCGGTGTGATGACAACGGAAGGGGATAAAGCGTGGCAGGTTCCCAATCTGTTTATCGAAAAAGTTAACTCGCACGTCGGTTCGGTTTTGATTCGCTATCCCCCCGGTGTGCGCTTACAGGTAGAAAAAACGAATAACGTCCGGCGTAAGGCGCTGGATATCACTCCCATGGGGAAACGAACTACTTCAGATCCCGGGCTGGATTTCGACTTCTGGCAGCAGAAATTTGAAATCTCTCTGGTAACTCAGGAAAAACGCTCCGAAGTGCAGATGGCAGCTTCTACGGTGGTAGACCTTAACGAGCAAGGTATGGATCTGCGGCTGGTAACAACCGTCGAAAGTCAGTTTGCTCCCATGTTCGAATTTCAGATGAAAATTCCGGCAGAGTGGACCATTCTGGGAGCCTCACTGCAAGACCAGGTAATTGACTGGAAAGAGTCCTCACGGGAAGCGGGCAGCAAACTGGTCAGGCTTTCTTTCCCTCAACCGCTGTCAGCAAATCAGGAAGCCAAAGTGATCGTGACCGCACATCGGGATCTGGAGAACTGGCCTCCCGAATCAGAGAGTCAACTGTTGGAGATTCCCCAGGTAGAATTACCTCAGGCGAAAATCCTGGAGGGATCTCTGATCATTAATGCTGACTCAGACTGGGACCTGGTTCCCAGTGAGCTTGTGAATCTGGAGCCACTTCAGGAACAGATTCCCCAGATGCGATTTGGATATCAGTATCAGGACAATCAGTACTCCGGCAGCCTGACCATCTCACGAAAACCATTACAGCTGGTTGCACATCATCTGCAATATGTCAGACTTGACCCGACAACACTGTTTTCACATTTTGAGACGACATTGCAAGTCGAGCGTGGCAGTTATCGTTCCCTGATGGTGGCTCTCCCGGAAAGTATCAGCCAGAATATTCAGTTTCGATTAATCAATTCTGCGGGAAAAATCTTAGAGCAGGTAGCCCAGGAGCCCCAAAACGGCGTCCGTGTGTGGACTTTAAAAATGGATCGTCGCCTGAGTGGCAAACAGATTCTGAATGTGACGGTGGAACAGCCTCGTAAGAAAGGGGAAGCAGTCAATGTTCCCCAACTGCAGATCATGTCTGCAGACAGACAGTACGGCGAAGTAGCGTTCGAAGCGGAGGGGGATCAGCGGCTCAAAATCAAGGCAACGGGAATTCGGGGGCAAACATTGACGACCATTGATGCAGCAGAGTTACCAGTTCCTGTTGCGTATCAGCCTCGAGAAAGAATTGTAGCCGCTTATCGTTTTGTCGGTATCGGACATCAGATTGAAGTTCTGGAAACCCGCTTTGATCAGACTGCTGTGCCCACAGCCATTGCCCAACTCATGTCTCTTAAAAGTGTGATCGGTTCGAATCGGGAAGTGCAGAACGAAGTGCTCCTCAATTTTTCTGCGGTCGGGATCCAGGCATTGCAGGTCACCTTGCCAGAAGGGACTCAGTTACTTTCTGCGCTCGTCCAGGGAACCCCCGTCGAAGTTCGCAAAACGGAGAAAGCGTTTATTATTCCAGTTACTTCGGACGTTCAGGAACATAACGTTCATACGCTGCAGTTATTGTACGATGCCAATCGATTGTCTTCAGGGGGTTTGAATCAGTTGTCACAGTCTCCACCCCGGATCGCTGTCGTTGATGGCACAGGTGCAGTTCAACCTCTCAGAGTCTTAAATCAGACCTGGTCAATCCTTTATCCTTACGACTATTTCGTCTCAGAAAGCTCAGGGGATTTTGTCCCGGATCAGCCTTTACCGCGCCTGGGCATTCTGGAAAGTCTTCGTCAGCATATCAACCTTTTATCCGCTCAAGGTGTATTTTACCGATCTATGATTCTCTTCTTCCTTGTGCTCACAATTCTGGTCGGGGTCTTTGCGTTTCGTAAAGGTGGATTTAGTGCTGTCATTATACTGTTTGCTGGGTTCTGTCTGCTGATAGCTGTGATTGGTTTACTCATGAACTCACGGATGCGTTCTTCGCATGAGTATAGCTCTGCCCAAACTGGAGAAGTCCACATGCCATCAGCGTTCTATCTGAACGATGGCGTAGAATTTCAGGGGGGAACCGATGTACGATTCCATGATGCCTCTGCTCACCTCGGCGCAGATTATGATTTCAACGTTCAGGTTGAAGCCACTCCCAGTGTTCGTTCCGATATTGAGTTGAATTATGAGACTGCGCCAGCAGAATCCGAGATGCTGGGGCAGGCCAACCAGCGGTTACTCGCAAAATCAAAACGCGGACTTGGAGAGAAAAATGAGGTGAGTCGATCAGGAAAGACGTCAGGCACAGCGCATTCGTTCGAACAGTCTCCGCACCCCGCGATGCAGGGTAAACCGGTTGACCAACCTGGTCGTGTCGCAGGTGAAGCTGCCAAAAAAGAAGCCGTGGATCAGCTGAGTGTAGCTAATCCCGAACGTGCTTTGGGAGGACGCCTGTCTGTGATTGCTTCGTTGCCACAGCCTGAGGGGTTCCGTTCGATGGCATTTCAATATTATGGGGAGCCTCAGGAACAACCGTTGTCACTGCAGGTCTCTTTACAGCAGGCGCGGTCGAGTCAGAAACTCTTTCTGGCAGTGTTATTTGGAGTATTCTGGGCGGGCTGGTTACTCCGGAGATTATCGTGTTACAAGCGTTTGATGGTACTGCTGGCGGGAGTACTGTTGCCGGTGGCCTGCAGTTCTCTGTTACCCATTCGTTTTCAACCCGTGTTGGATGGGCTGTTTTTTGGCATCTTGCTGGCAGGTCTGTCCTGGGGAATCGAATGGGCGATTCGAACTCTGAGACGGGAATTCAAAGGCGCAATGAAAACTCCCTCTGTGAAACAGGCGACCGTCACATCTCTTATACTGCTGGGCTGTTTTTGCTGTGATTCCACAGTCGTTTATGCACAGAAAAAACCCATCGCGATGGGAGCCCACAAAAAGCCAATCGTCAAACCGCCAAAGCTACCTCAAAATCTGATCATTCCTTATGAAGCAGGGACAGATCCCCTGGATTCGCAACGGATCTTTTTGCCTCGCGAGGAATTCAAACGCCTCTGGAATGCCGCTCATCCCGACCAGCCTTTAAATCAAGGAATGGACTCTCTCGGTGCGATCAGTCAGGCATTGTATGTCGCCGAAGTCAAACCGGGTGCAGAACCAGGACAGGCGGTGGTACATATTAAGGGGAGGCTGGTCATCCATACTACCGGGTCTCAACCACTTACCATCCCACTCCCATTGGGGAAAACCGCTCTCAGCAGCGCCACGCTGGATGGGGAATCAGCGACTCTGCTGACACATCCGAAAAACCAGTTCAGTGCCACGAAATCAGTTTCAGAACATTTTTATTCCATCGTGGTTACCAAACCGGGATTGCATCTACTGGATCTGGAATTTGATCTCCCTGCACAACAGACCGGATCAGCGGGCAGTTTCCAAATGAATCTGCAACCTGTGGCCAGCGGCCGACTGACGGTAAATCTGCCCAGCCCGGATGCAGAGCTCAGTGTGACTGGAATACGTACAACCTATCGCAGAGTAAAAACAGCAGACAAAGCATCTCTGGAACTGCCCATTGATGAGGGGGGAGACATCCAGATTGCCTGGAGACCAGCCGAAGAGCGGGGCGTCATTCAGGGAATCGTTCAGTGCCAGACAACGCAGGCTGTGCTTCTTCAGGATGCCGGAATGGAACTGCAGAGCACACACCAATACCGGGTTCGCCAGGGTCAGATTAACCAGGCGATTCTAAAAATCTCCGAAGACTTGAGTGTTCAATCCATCTCTGGCCCTGATGTCGGAGGCTGGGAGATCATGGGGAGTGGTGAAGCTCGTCAGATTAAAGTCTTTCTGCGACGTGATATCAAAGAGACGACCAGCATTAAATTGATTGCATTTCAATCCCTGTCTGTAGGGAAACAGTCTCGCACACTGGAACTGCCTCAAATTGTCCCTGAAAATGTGACGAATGAAAATGGAACGATTGGAGTATACGCTCAGTCGCAATTTCAGATCCGTCCTGAGAAAATCAGCGGCGCAATTCAGATCGATTCTGCACAGTTTATCAATCCAGTGACATCAACTGTGGATTGGAACGTCAATGGGCTGACGTTGAAGCCTCAATGGGCGTATCGTTTCTCCCGCCGACCTTTATCACTGGGTTTCTCTCTGTCACGACGTCAATCCGATAAGCAGGCAGTGGCCGAACATGCCGTTTTGGTCTCACCTCGTAAAATGAGTCTTTCCAGTCGAATTCGATACCAGTTGAAAGGGATTCCGGAATCCACGTTTGTCCTGGAACTGCCTGAGTCCTATCTGGTATTGAACGTGAACGCACCCGGCATGGACGACTGGTATGTGATCGAACAGAATGCAGACGACATGCGGGTCCTGGTCGTGGAATTTGCGCAGCTCAAAACAGACCAGGTGGAAATTGTCTGCGAAGGCGTGATCCCCCGTGATGCCAGTCAGCGTGAAGCGGAAGTCATGATTGTGACCCCCCTGGAAGTTTCAGCAGTGCGCAGCGATCTGGCGATCTGGTGTGATGATTCGCTGGTAGCCCGTGTACCAGAGCTTAAAGACTGGCGCGCTATTTCTGCGGAAGATCTTCCAGCGGATATGAGGTCACAGCAGTCACGATTACCGCAATTCGTGTTTCGTTCCACTGCGGAACTGCCTGAATGGATCAAACTGGATCTCTCGCCTGCTCAGCCTTCTATTACAGCAAACTCCCTGGTAATGACTACGGTTGGAAATGTTTCGGTCAATCATACTGTGGGGATTCGCTGGTCAATTCAAGGCGCAGCGACAGACACATTGTCATTTACGACTCCCCTGGTATTGGGAGAGCATCTGGATTTTCGTGGCGATTTAATTCGTCAGATTGATAAACGAGTAATCGGCGATGCCGTTGTTCAATGGACCATTCATTTGCAGGATTCAGTCGAGGGCTCTTACTTTATCACAGCAGAATCGACGCAGTCACCGCCTGCATCAGAAGAAATCGAAATTCCCCGGGTGCGCGTGATGGATACCAGTGGCCTGGTCGATCCGCAAACCACAGAACTGGAAACACAGCAGCATTATCTGATGCTGGTAAATCATTCCTGGGCAAGACTCTCTTTATTGAACCCGGAGAGTATCGTTTCAGTCAGTCGCGATGAAATGCCTTTACAAATTAATGACTCTCTTGCCAATCAGGCGATGGAGCTGGCACGCATCATCGAGACTGCAAAACCGCCTCAATTTCAGATTCAACAGTTTCAATCGGATCAGGGAGCTGCTGCCGCCGTGAATTTCTCGGAACTGACAACAGTTCTGGCGCATGATGGCAGCTGGAAAACGCATGCCGCATATCGGATTCGCAATCGATCGCGCCAGTTTCTGGCGATACGGATCCCTGAAAAATCACAGATCCTGAGCGCGTTCGTCAAAGAGGTCCCTGTGGCACCGGTGTTCTTGAAACAGGAACAGGAAAAATCGGGATCTGAACATCAAATATATCTGCTGGCACTCCCTAAAACCAGCGCAGCCGATCTCTCATTTGCAGTGAACCTGATTCTCACTGGTCGGTTATCAAAACCCTTACCCCAAGGTGCATTTCGCTGGCAGGCAGATGTGATTGATCTACAGCCACCCCAGGTGGTGTTGCCTGCAGAAAATGCGGAATACGGTATTCCCGTCGCGCAGACCAGGTGGAATGTTTATATCCCCGACGATTATTCTGCTTCCGCCCGTTTGGATGATCCCCGCACCAATATGACCCCTGTTGAATCTCAACAGACTGAGGATTACACACCGCTGACCAGTATGGTGATGGATGTGGAAAATCTGTATTCCGTTTACAGCAGCAGCAAAAGTGATCGCGTTCGCAGTCGTGCGATCAGCAATCTGAAGCAATTGGAATCGAAACTGGATTCAGGTTTGCAGCAGGGACAGCAGGGACAGCGGATCAAGCAGCAGATCAGTGAAATCCAGTTAAAGGAGCAGCAGCGACAGGCACAGAAAGAAAGACTGTTGGGTGAATCCAAGGATGCGAACGCAGACAGTCAGGCTGATTTCGATTCGGAAGAGACATTCAATCAACTGGTCATCGGAAACAATGCGGCACTTTTCGAAGCGAACAGGTCTCAGAATCAGTCAACTCAATGGGGGCTACAGCAGGCTGGGACTCCCATCGGGAAACCCGGACCCCCGCATCTTCCATTGAATAGTCCCTACAGTTTGAAGAGTCATACGATTCGAAATGTCGATAAAGCTAACATGCCTCAAGCGGTCAATTCCTTTGGTGTTGACGTAAATGGCGTTGATAACCGTGCACTCCGACGCCAGCAGAGCTTGCAAAATACGACCGATCAACTGCAATCATCGTCGATGCAATCACTGGATCGAAAGAATAGCAATCTGCCGGGATTAAAAATAAAGGGGCGCGCTAAAGCTGATGAATCGCGAGAGCTGGCCGAACTGGTAGACAAATTTAATGAACTGGTTGATCAGCGTCACTATACGGAAGCAGAAGCGATCGCGAAACAGGCCAAGGCGCTCGATCCACGGAACCCTGTGACCACTACCATGGAATGGAAAGCGAAGATTCTGAGAAGGGACGCATCCAACGAAGGGGTGCGTGATATTAAGAAACAGAATGTCTGGAATCAGCTGAACGATGTGGAAGAATCCTTGGCAGACGCTTATAAATCCGATCAAGGATCATTCTCTGGTGGTGCTGGTGGAATGGGAGGAGGCATTCTGTCGGCGCCCGAATCTGTCCGTGAGAAACAGAAATCGGCAGATGACAAAGCACAACTACAAAAAAATCAACTGGCTGGCTGGACACAGGCGGGGGGGATTTCTTTGAAGTTTGATATCCCGTTACAGGGGCACAAACTGGAGTTTACCAAGATCAGTGGTCAACCTCGTCTGGCCTTGGATGTGCGATCTGATAATACACTCGAATTTGGTTCTGCCTTAATCTGGACGGTTGTCTGGATTGCGATTTTGGTCGCTTTCATCTGGGGACTGCCTCGCGTTGTTCGATCAGAGGCTGCACAAAAACGACTGGGAATCACTCTGGTTGTGATCGGTTTAATCGGCTGGTTATTCCTGGCTGGTGGGGTCGCCGGCTTCGCCATGGCCTGTTTTCTGATCGGTGCGGTCTGCCTGGCATCCCTGTATGTCAAGCGAACCGCTTGAAATTGATTGTTGATCTGTTGTATCTTGCTGTCAGGCTAAATAACTTCATTCAACACTTCACTTTCAGAGGTAATCATGGCTACAAATATCACCTGGCTGGGGCATTCATCCTTTCAGATTGTAACTGCCGGTAAAACGATATTGCTGGACCCCTTTTTTACCGGAAATCCCAGTGGTACGCTGGAAGCAGCAACCGCTGAAGCCGATGCAATTATTGTCAGTCACGGACATGGTGATCATGTCGGCGATACAGTTGAAATTGCCAAGCGTACCGGAGCACTGGTGATTGCCAACTATGAGATCATCGAATGGATGGGGAAGCAGGGAGTTGAAAATGTGCACCCACAGCATATCGGCGGTGCGCACCAATATGACTTTGGGACAGTGAAGCTGACGATTGCCCATCATGGATCCATGTTGCCGGATGGAAGTAACGGGGGAAGCCCCTGTGGAATCCTGTTGAAATTGGATGGTGGAACCATTTACTTTGCAGCGGACACTGGTTTGTTTTATGACATGAAACTGATTGGTGAAGAAGGCATTGATATCGCGATTCTACCGATAGGAGATAATTTCACAATGGGACCGGCAGATTCAGTAAAGGCAACAAAGCTGATTCAACCTAAGCGAGTGCTACCCATGCATTATAATACCTGGCCACTTATCGAACAGGATGTCTCCGCCTGGGCAAATCAAATTCAGGAACAGACTGCCGCGGAACCTGTGGTTCTGGAACCAGGTGAATCCTGCTCACTTTGAAGAGGATGAATTTTCTTCTTTCTCCAGATCCAGGCCGACCTGTATTTCATCGCCTTCAATGCGCACCGGGTAGACGGGAACCTGGAGTTTGGATTTGGGATTGTCCAGCCAGGTTCCTTCTTTGATACAGAAACGCCAGGCATGCCATGGGCAGGTGACTGCTCCTCCTTCATCCACATAGCCGGTAGAGAGGGGGGCGCCCTGGTGCGGGCAGAAGTCATTGATGGCCGTGTACTGTCCCTCTTTGAAGAAGACTGCAATCATCAGCCCTTCCACATGAAAAGCCCGGCCTTCTCCTTCGGGGATCGTACCGATTTTTGCAATCGTATGATAAGTGGTCACAGAATTTACTTTCTTGAGGCAACTGGTTCGAAGTGAACTCACAGGTTTGCTGGGGCTGTCAGAGCAAGAATTATAGTCTGTCTTTCGTTCGAGATAAACCGGACTCGCATCAGGTAAATTCCAGGCTCTACTGTGTCCAGTTTTGCTGTAGCCTTTTCAAGGCTGTTCGGCCCAAGCAGATTAGATTGAGAGATGCGATAGTTAAAGGTGATGGGTTCTAACCCTGCTGTTTCCCATGTCGGGCAGCCTGTCGAATTTCAGCGAGTCTGCGAATCAGGTCGCCCATCTGATGTCGTTTAATCTTTTTGGATTTTGCAAGTTCGGAGGCCCGCTTCAGCAAGGTAGTGATCTTTTCCGGATCTGTTTTCATCCGCCGCGCTATCGGATCGATCACGCGATGCTCTTTTCCGCGAAAACGTCTCAGGTGGAGTTCAGTAAATAACTGTTTCAAGTATGAATATAATAGAGCGCGGCCATTACCATTTTTAAAATGTAAGTTTCCGACATTGTCGGTGTGGGAAACAATATTATGACGTGGCAGAATATGCGAAGAAAGGATGGGGCCAAAACGCGTACTATGCCACCAGCCGAAAATCAGTAAGGTGATCAGCAGTTGAATTGTCAGCGGGCGGAACGTTGGATCGATGAGTAATGCAACTACTTTTGAGGTGCCTGATGCATTCAAGGATTCATCGACAACGAAAAAATCAGGCGCTCCGGCCGATTCGATCAGTCGAAATGCGGGGACACTGCCGCCATCAATCATTGACTGGTTTGAAAAAATTTTAGAGGAAGCTGCGACGACGATCTCACCCTCACCATGCTTCTGTCGGATTGCCTGTTGTGTTTGACCCACCGAAATGAGTTTCTGGCCTGATTCTGACATCACCTGGGCATTCGTCTGCCAGATGATGGAGGGAGTATCCGGGAATACAGTCGTAGCCTGTCCCTCCAGCAGGCTGTGTTCATCTTCCAGGGCTGCAAGCAGATCAGAAGTATCAAGTTCTTTCTTGTTGTCCTCGCCCGCTACTGTTTCTTTTTTTTTCGTTTCTACGACTGGCAAATTATCCCTTTCGGTTTCATCCAGATAGGTCACTTGAATGTTCAATTCATCAATATCGAATTCCGAATGAGCCTGGTTCGCTGTGATTACCAGATGCCCGCCTTCCTCGACCCATGACAGGAGTGCCGACCATTCCTGGGGACTTGGATAGCGGGCGGGGCCCAGCAGGCAGAGGGTTTCGTCGTAATCCAGGGTCTGCAGAAAGACCGAGATCGGAACACGATTTCGGTCCGTATTGTAGGACTCCAGTTCGAGTAACAGAAAAAACGCTTTCTTACCACTGGCTGACGCGCTGTAAGAATCGTCGAGCGCACCGGTTCCCAGTTCTGGAAACCAGAGATGCAGGGGAATGAGCAGACAGAGAAAGAACAGCCAGATCCAGCCGGCGTTTCTTCGTTCACGCTTGTTTCTGGAAGGCGGATTCATAATTTTTCAAGGTGCTTTCAAAATGTTCGCGGGTGGCTTCACGACGGCCAAAGCCCAATGGTTCATAGGTACGAATCATCTGCCGCAATGAATCGCAGGGTAACCCGTGTGGCCGCGCCGCACGGATATAATCACGATACGTTAAACCCTTTCGGAAACGGATCCAGCCTGACCGTTCGATATAGCTCATTGAGCCATAGAGCAGTTGGACAATGGCATTATGATAATCACCCTCCTGTGCCAATGCTTCCGCACGTTGCAGGTAGATCGAGGATTCCCGTTCTGCAGGTGAGATGATTTCTTCCAGAGTGAGGCTCCCTTGCAGATCCGGATTGGTAACGGTTCTGGTCGAGTTCTTTTTAAGTTCCAGTCCCATCAGGGAACGAACCAGCAGATAAAGAATCAGGCCACAAGTGACAACGACACTGACATAGGCCAGAAACTGCATCACATTTCCAATCATTGCACCGAAGGCTGAATTAGAGGGCTTTCTTAGTTCCGTTTCTTTCTCTTGATTAAACAACTCATCAAATTCAAAAGGGGCATCTTTAGTGATATCCCGTTCCCTCGTCAGGTGGCGAAACTCAGTCCGACTGAGTATTTCTTGCATATCCTGTTTCAGCATGACCTGATCTGGTGAGGAAAGATCAAACGAGGTTTCTTCAGGGGGCTGAGAAAATGAAGGCGTCATGTTCCCCGACAGGCACACAAAAAACAGTATCAGAATCTGGTAGATGCTTCGGAGAGAAATAGAGTGACAATTCATAAAGCTGCCTCTCTTCTGGTGAGTCGCTGTGAAACCTCGGCCATTCGTAATTCCATATCCCAACAGTCATAGCGGACCCGTAGATCAAGATAAGTAAAAAACCAGGCGAGTCTCCCTATGGGGTAGATCAGCAGGATGAAGCCGGTAAAGACAGTTAACACTCTGGGATCGCTACTCATCAACAGCAGGGCATTGGAGATTGGGTCGCCGATATTGTCCGGATCTAACGCATAAGGCATCTGTCCGATCAGGATGTTAAAATCCAGCAGGGTGTAACAGAGGTAATCGAACGTAATGAACAGCACACAGGTTAAGATATAGCAAAAGAAAAAAGTCCAGGTACCCCGCCAGAATAAGGTACTGAAATGTTTAGAAATCAGATCTTTGGTTCGGTGGTCATGGGAGTTCTCTTGCTGCCCTGCAATTCCGATCTGTTTCAGTGAAGCCTGTTCCACACGAAACCCGTTTCGGAATGCCAGCCAGATGCCTGGAATGAACAGGTAGAAAATTCCCAGCATGCTCGTCAAAAAGGAATCGGTATAGAACAGTAGTGCCGGGCCGATAAAGAGCAGAACCCGGTCAAACAGACAGCGCAGCATAAGTCGAATCAAGGGGGGCTGAAATAGCCGTTTGATACTTCCCATTCCCTGAGTTTCCCCGAAACTGAATAAAGCGGAATTCCATGTCAGCAGTACACCTAGTGGGCTGGAAAAAAAATAAGCAACTGTGATCGCAGTTTTCATTTCAATCAGAAAATAATAACTGAGCAGATAGACCAGCAGGCAAGCGGGCAAGGCAAATACAGCCCACAGCTTGAGCAGGGGAATCAGGAAACGTCCGTAAAAACGGATTGCCAGGTCCAGGCAATTAAACGCATTTCTGGGGACCAGCGCCACATTCATCCGATGAAATCTCATTAATGCTGGTCTCCTTCCCGGGGTGAATGACTGGTATTACGATGTAACGGGAAACGGCTGTCTGTCTGAAGACCGGCAAAAGCAAGATAAAGAAACACAATCAACCATAGCCCGCTACCCACAATATATTTCACCGAATCAGGAAAATCTGCAGGGGACCAGAACGCTTCA
>AZIC01020094.1_pt1 | contig 13441 bp, 11 predicted proteins | sample 359061 | NCBI WGS metagenome assembly AZIC01 (sample SAMN02429709, study PRJNA222657) | marine sediment metagenome | biome: Sediment sample; isolation source: sample MGS-MES from oil contaminated site at the harbour of Messina (Sicily... | place: Italy: Messine | collected 2011-04-30 | depth 1 m m
TTTTTAGTGAACCAAATTGTACTCTCTACAGTTATCGTCAGCCTGCTCTCCGGTTGCGGTCAGTCTACTCCCGAACAGACAACTTCCCCAGAACCTGCGACAACAGAATCGGTAACGGCTTCTGAAGTCCTGCTGACCAGTGAACCAGCGGGAGCAGCAGAAGTGATTGCAGCGCGTAAATCTGCCGAAGATGATGCGCAAGTCGTCGTTGTGGGCCGCATTGGTGGCAGCGAAAACCCCTGGATCGACGGTCGCGCTGCGTTTTCAATCGTCGACAACTCCCTGAAAGCCTGCTCTGATATTGAAGGCGATGGTTGTGAAAAGCCCTGGGATTATTGCTGTGAAACCGACAAACTCCCGACCGCGACAGCGCTGGTCAAAGTCGTGGATCAGGATGGCACACTCATCACCGAAGATGCACGCAAGTTGTTAAATCTGAAAGAACTTCAAACTGTTGTTGTCAAAGGCAAAGCCAAACGTGATGACGCCGGTAATCTGACCGTATTTGCCAACGGAATCTTTGTACGAAAGTAAGTCATGTCACAAGTAGACCTTTCACAATTAGCCATTGATCGCAGTGCGCCCTCACAGGTACGAGGGCACACGCGATTAAGGCTCGTTACACGATTCCTGCTCCCCGGAGTACTCGTACTGGGTTTCCTGGCGCTGATTTCATGGGCGGCCCGTGACCTGATCTTCCCTCCCCGGCAGGTTACCGTGATGCCCGTCATAGTAACGCAGTCATCGATTCGGGATGCAGGGACTCCGCTATTTCAGGCTGCAGGCTGGGTGGAACCGCGACCTACGCCCATCCGTGTGGCTGCGTTATCACCGGGTGTGATCGAAGATCTGCTGGTAGTGGAAGATCAGAAAGTCAAACAGGGTGAACCGATTGCCTTGCTGGTTAAAGAAGATGCCGCACTCTCCCTGCGTGCGGCAACCGCGGATCTGAATCTGCGAGAGGCGGAGCTCGAACAGTCCAAAGCCACTTTGGCCGCTGCCGAAGTCCGTCTGGCGCAACCGGTACACCGAGAGGCAACCTTAAGAGCTGCCGAAGCGGAACTGGCGAAGATTGAAACCGAACTGAAGAACCTTCCCTTCATGGTCCGTCGCGCACAGTCACAATTAAATTTTGCCCAGACAGATTATAAACGCAGGCTATCAGCAAAAGCTGCTGTCACGCAACGATCCGTTGATGAAGCGTTGACTGAACTGGAATCTGCACGGGCAGCCGCAGAAGAACTGGAAGGCCGCAAGACCTCTCTGATTGCAGAGCGGAAAGCACTCAAAGCACGCCGCGATGCGCTCAGTAAAGAACTGGAACTGCTGACCGAAGAAACTCAGGCGCGGGACGAGACGATCGCCATCATCCAGGCAGCCACCGCTCGGCTGGACCAGGCACGCGTCGCCGTAGATCAGGCAAAACTGACATTAGATCGCATGACGATACGCGCTCCTGTCACCGGACGTATTTATCGGCTGATTGGCCATCCGGGTTCCAGTATCGGCAACATGCTCACACAAATGTCAAGCCATGACGGCAGTACTGTGGTCACCATGTACCAGCCGGAAAAGCTACAGATCAGAGTCGATGTCCGCTTTGAGGATATCCCGAAAGTCAGTCTGAACCAGCCCGTCGAAATTAACAACCCGGCACTCAACCAGCCGGTGACAGGCAAGGTTCTCTTCATCAGTTCCGAAGCTGATATCCAGAAAAATACGTTGCAGGTTAAAGTCGCCATTGATGCGTCAAATCCTGTCTTAAAACCAGAGATGTTGGTTGATGTCACTTTTCTGGCTCCGGAACTCTCTAATGATGCGAAAGCAGAAAAAGAAGAAACACGAATTTATATTCCACGAAATATGATCGTACAGAATGCAGCGGCCCAAAACATTGTCTGGATTGCGGATCAATCGACTCGCACGGCACAGCCACAACTCATTCAAACGGGCACCAGTCCCGGTGGTCCGCTGGTCGAAGTGACAAACGGTCTAAACCTGACCAGCCACCTGATCTCGTCCTCCACTACCGATCTTGAACCAGGTGACCGTATCACGATCACAGGTGAAACCGATCAAAAAGGAAACTGAACATGCCACTTGTTGTCATCAATAATTTGACGAAACAATATCACAAGGGAGGCGAAACGATCACTCCCCTTGATCGGGTCAGTCTCGAGATTGAGCAGGGAGAATTTCTGTCACTCATGGGGGCCAGCGGAACGGGAAAATCGACGCTGCTGAATCTGATTGCCAGCATCGATCATCCGGATTCCGGCTCGATCTGGGTCGATGGAGTCGAAATCACTAAACTATCCCGGTCGAACCTGGCGCGGTGGCGGGCGGCAAATCTGGGTTACATTTTCCAGACACACAATCTGGTCCCCGTTTTGACCGCATACGAAAACGTCGAACTCCCGCTGCTATTATTACCCATGTCACGCTCCGACCGCAGGAAACGGGTAGAAGTTGCGCTGCAGGCCGTTGATCTGCTGGATCGTGCAGACCACTATCCCCGTCAGATGTCCGGCGGGCAGGAACAGCGGGTTGGGATTGCCCGTGCGATTGTCAAACACCCCAAGATCGTGGTCGCCGACGAACCAACGGGAGATCTGGATCCGGAAACCTCCGACCAGATTCTGGCTCTGCTCAAACGACTCAACCGGGAACTGGACATTACCATGCTGATGGTCACCCATGATGCCGATGCCGCCAGGATCGCTGATCGGCAATTTTACCTCGATCACGGTAAACTGGTCCAGCAGTTCTCTTCAGAGGAACCTGTTTTGACGGCAACAACTGCCAACCGGGGAGAGACTTTATGAAATTGATCGGTTACATCCTGAAAACATTGTGGGGACATCGAGCCCGAACAATGTTAACCGTCGCAGGTTCTGCGGTCGCTTTGTTTGTCTTTTGTTTTATCCAGTCGATTCAGGAAGGTATGAACGATCTCAAACAGCGACAGGAAGCCCGTGGATCGTTAATTGTTTTTCAAGCCAATAAATTCTGCCCGGCGACCAGTCATCTCCCCCAGGATTACGATCAGCAAATTGCCAATCTCGCTGGAGTCAACGATGTTATTCCCATTCAGGTCTTTACCAACAACTGTCGAGCCAGTCTGGATGTGGTCGTTTTTTATGGTGTCCCCCCCAACAAACTGCGCTCCGCGCGGGACTTCGAATTTGTCACAGGCAACTGGGATGATTTTGAAACACACCAGGATGCTGCCATCGTGGGTCAGGCTGTTGCCAATCGCAGGAAAATCAAGGTCGGAGATAAATTCTCGATTGGTGATCTGTCAGTGAATGTCGCAGGCATCTATCGTTCGGACAATCCTGCGGAAGAAAACTACATCTACAGCCACCTGGAATTTCTGCAGCGACGCCAAGGTGCCAACCTGGTTGGCACGGTCACACAGTTGGAAGTGATTCTTGCGCCGGGTACGGATCCGACACAAATCAGCAGCGCCATTGATGAGCGTTATCGCAGAGGTCCAGTGGAAACCAACACACGTGCCAAGGGAGTGTTTCAAGCCAAGAGCCTGGGTGATCTTTCTCAACTGATTGAAATGGCTCATTATCTGGGACTGGCCTGTGTCGGACTGGTGCTGGCACTGGTGGCCACGACAACACTGATGTCGGTCGAAGACCGGATCCAGGAACACGCTGTGTTGCGTACGCTTGGTTTTTCCGGATTCAAAGTCTTCGCACTGGTTCTTGCGGAGAGCACATTTCTCAGTGTCGCTGGAGGCTTACTAGGCGTCGGAGCCGCCCTGGTCACACTGAAACTCAGCAGTCTTTCCGTCGGCGCAGAAGCGGTCACCGTAGCATTTATCCCTTCGCTGCATCTGGCATGGGTTGGCATGCTGCTGGCCTGCACCACCGGAATCTGCGCGGGTATCATTCCTGCCAGCTATGCCTCACGTGCAGAGATCGTTCCGGCGTTACGCAACGCCTGACAATCTTCCCTGTCGCGCATCAAGTGAGTCCAGCGATTGGATCACCTTCATAAATGAAGTGTGGGCGATCGACATCATCATGCCAATAGGTGGTTTGTGGAAGTCCTAATGCGCGGTAAATGGTCGCGGCGAAGTTTTCCGGTTTCTGTGGTTGATCGATGGGGAAGCCACCAATTTTATCCGTCGTTCCGATCACGCGTCCCCCTTTGACTCCACCACCGGCAAAGAAGACCGACTGCGTCGCTCCCCAGTGATCACGGCCCGGTCGAGCATAAACTTTCGCCAGTTGAGAAATCTTGGGAGTCCGGCCAAATTCGCTGCACATCACCACCAGCGTATCTTTCAGGCGTCCGCTGGCTTCCAGGTCATCCAGCAAAGCGGAGACAGCCCGATCGGTTGGTGGCAGGAGTTTATCTTTCAAATGCGGGAAAATATTGCCATGCGTATCCCACGATTCATTATTCCCCATGTTGACCTGCACCAGATTGACGCCTGTTTCCACCAGGCGCCGCGCCATCAGCAAAGACCAGCCAAATGAATTCTTCCCGTAACGTTCCTGAACTTTATCATCAGCATGCGTCACGTCCATTGCATAATGAACTTTGTCATCGTTGAGCAATGAAATGGCAGCGCTGCGATAACGGTCAAAACTTTCGACCTGGCCGGCGATGTCGAGCACTTGTCGCTGCTTCCCCAGTTCCTTGAGCAAACCAATCCGATTCCCCATGCGTTTCTGAGTCATGCCTTGCGAGAGTTTCAAATGGGGTGTCTGGAAAATCCGGTTATCGCTCCCCCCGCGCTGCTGATGGTCAAAGGCATATTCCGGAAACGCACCATAGGATTGCACATGAAATGGCGAGGCTTCGATAAACCAGGGATCACGGTTAGAACCCATTCTGCCCGCGAACTGTCCCGGGACCACACGCCCGGTACGATGTACAATTTTATCCGGAAGCACAATCGCCGGAGGCAGATTCGTACGTGCACGGATGACATCGCCGGCGATTGCGGCAATCGAAGGATGATCGGTATTCATCGGACGACTGGGATTAAAACCTACAGGCACATCTGAGCGACCGGTCAGCATCATATGATGCCCCATCGAATGCTCATTCGTACCATGCGACAAAGTGCGACAGACCGACCAGAGATGACTTCGTTTCGCCAGCATCGGGAGATGTTCTGAAATCTGCAGGCCGGGAATTTTTGTTGCAATCGGATTGAACTCTCCACGGACCTCGGCACTCGCCTCCGGCTTCATATCGAAACTTTCATGTTGTGAAAGTCCACCCGAGAGAAAAATAAATATACAGGATTTCGCGGTTCGAAATTTAGTAGGGGCTGCTGCTTCCGCGCGGAGCGCGTCCAGATGGTTAATTCCAAAACCAAGCAGGCTGATCGAACCAACTTCCAATGCCGTCCGGCGGGACATGTTGGGATGGCGGGCAGGAGTATTCGCAGGCATCATGACTCTCCTGAATTCAAGAGACGAAACATTTTAGCGCAAGTAGTTATCTTAATATACCTTATATATTCAGATCAATATAATCTAATATGATAGTGAGTAAAAGTCCAATTGAAATAAAGTATCCTACGGGAATGAGTTTTTTTGACGTCAGGCCTTCTCAAGGTGACAGGTCAATTTGAATTTTTTTCGGGCCTTGAATCACTGGGTTTTCAGCAGAATGAGATCAAATCAGGAAAACATGCTTCAAAATTTGATTGACGATCGACGATACCGTATATATGCTTTTCGCTAACTGATTCCCTCCCCATTCACCAGGTGGTGGCCGCGTGTGGCTCGCTGAAGGAAGTCACGTTGAAATTTTAATTTACTGTTTTCTTCTTAAGACCTGTATTGGAATCCGGGTCTGATTCTCAAGGATGATGTGGGCTCATTTTGCGCCCCGCAACGCGCACCATGATGCGCACAGGAGAAATCAATGAACCAGTATTTGACCGAACGACAACAGAAAATTCTGGACTATATTACCCGCGAAATTGATCAAACGGGTCTCGCTCCCAACACGGAACAAATTGCTACCGAATTTGATATCCCCTCACTCAACCGGGTCACTCAATACCTGCATGCTCTGGAAGGCAAAGGCTGGATCACCTGCAACGCCTCTCCTCAAGGTGGAATTGCCCTGGTGGAAAACGGCAATCAATACCGACTCGCTGTCTGTGGCGATATCGAAGACCGCAGGGTTGACTTCAAAAAAAGATCCTGAGTTCTCTGTGAGAAACTGAAATTCAGGTCCCCCGTAGCTTCAGTCTACTTCCTGCTTGAAGGAGTACAGACAGGGGCTGATTTTATCAGGATTGGTATTATAAGGCGGGTTTCAGATAATTTCTTAATTTTCCTTTCATTTAAGCCGATTCTTCTATTCAAACCCATCCCATGAGTGTACGCTTATGTAACTTGGATAAGCCCTTTTTAAGCCTCGAGTTAAAATTGTTTCATCTTATCGGAAGGCTCTTAGTAGATGCTCAGGATTGAAGATCAATCGATTCGTTTATGCGACCGGATGCCGCGACGTTCCTTCATGCAAATTGGCGGCCTGGCCATGGGCGGTCTCTCCCTGCCTCAGATTTTAAAAGCGCAGGAAGAAAGTGGAAAACGATCGTCTCATAAAGCAGTCATTATGATCTTCCTGGCAGGCGGTCCTCCACACCAGGACATGTTCGATTTAAAACCGGACGCCCCCGACGAAATTCGTGGCGAATTTAAACCGATCAACACCAACGTACCCGGAATTCAAATCAGCGAATTGATGCCGCGCGTCGCCGGTATGATGGATAAGTTTTCAATCATTCGCTCACTGGTCGGCGCGGAAGGCCGTCACGATTCCTTCGAGTGCTGTACCGGTCATCATTTCCGCAGCTCACAACCACAGGGGGGCTGGCCTTCCGTCGGATCGGCAATCTCCAAAGTCAAAGGTCCGGTCAATCCCACCGTACCATCTTACATCGACCTGTCACACACGATGGCGCACAATCCCTGGAATATCAAAGGTTCTGGATTCCTGGGACTGGAACATGCGCCTTTTCGTCCGGACGGCGATGTCATGGAGAACATGACGCTCAACTCGATTTCCAATACGCGTCTCACTGAGCGCGCCAGTCTGTTAAATAACCTGGATCGCTTCCGCCGCGTTTCAGAGACAAAACTGACTGATGGTACATACGATGGCTACACGAAGCAGGCACTGGAAGTTCTTTCCTCATCCCGTCTGGTAGAGGCATTAAACCTCGAAAAAGAGGACCCCAAAGTCCGAGCCCGTTATGGGAAAGATGACCCTAAAGTTTTGAAATACCCGCTGGAAATGGGATACCAGGCGATTATGTCCCGTTTTCTGCTGGCACGCCGGGCGGTGGAAGCGGGGGCACGCTGCGTGACCTGCAGCTTTGCCCATTTCGACTGGCACGGCAATAATTTTGGCCATGCCCGCAGCGTGATCCCATTGCTCGATCAGGGAGTTGCTGCTCTGGTGGAAGACCTGCATGAACGCGGCATGGACAAAGATGTCACAGTCCTGGTCTGGGGTGAATTCGGCCGCACACCTAAAATCAATAAGAATGCCGGGCGCGATCATTGGCCGCGCGTGCACGCTGCCCTCATGGCAGGTGGTGGCATGAAAACCGGGCAGGTCATCGGATCAACCAACCGTCTGGGAGAAGAAGCGGTCGACCGTCCTGTGCATATGCAGGAAGTCTTCGCAACCCTCTATCACAACCTGGGCATCGATGTCGCGTCGACCACCATCGAAGACAACAATGGCCGCCCCCAGTATCTGATTGATGAACAGACCCCGATCCGCGAACTGGTATAAATTGCCAGAACGCGCACCATTGATCTGATTATCAGCTTGCGGTCAGGGGACAAATTTTGTTGTTTCACCTCCGTCAGCCGTTCCCAGTTCCAGGTAGACTCGGGAACTCATGTTTTCACTGAGAAAGTGGACGGAACCATCAGCGAAACCGAAGTGAGCGCCCCCGGTGTGATCACTGCCGGCAGACTGATAGAAGTTGTTATTGAATCCGCCAGCGGTACCGCCTGATATTCCAGTGTCAAACATGTTTCCCACGCCACCAGCGGCCCAACTATCCTGACTTGTTTTGGGTGCGGTTGAGCCGTGCAATTTCTGTACTTCCCCGCTCATGATCGTGTTTGAAGCTCCATCATCGATATCACGCAACGCGGTGTCACTGTTGACAGAAAAAACTCCCAGAAATGCACCGGTGCCTCCACCAAAAGTGCCAATCAACGCATCCGTACGGTGTGTGAGATGAATCAGGTCTCCATCGGCCCAGCCGTTCCCACCTCCCATACAGACCCCGTAATCAGAGCCTCCTTTTGTAAAACGATTGGAGGGTGGCGTACTGGTTCCCGGATTTTCTCCGATCGTAATTTTCTCATCTACTTTGCGGACTTTACTCCGCCGCGTCGGACAGTAAAACACAGGGATATTATTTTCTGCAGCAGACCGGTTCCCAATCACATTCGTATTAAAATCCCATTGATTATAGATGTTGGCCTGATCCACCAGGGGGAGGATCTGCAGCATCCAGCTCGTACCATGCAGACCGGCCCCAGTGGTATTCCCAGCATCACCCCAGACATTATATGCGGTCGATGTTGCCGTTGTCGCAATGGCTCCCGGGGGAAATACGCCATGAATTTCATGGTAATTGTGTAGCGCCAGGCTGACCTGTTTCAGATTATTTTTGCAGGTACTGCGGCGGGCCGCTTCCCGTGCCTGTTGTACTGCAGGCAGCAGAAGTGCAATCAGTATGGCGATAATGGCAATCACCACCAGTAACTCGATCAAAGTAAAACCCTGTATTCTGTTCCGATAGCGCATCAGAGGGCCCTTTATCAGATAATAGAAATGAAGATAGTATGAAATGAATTATCCAGAGCGTATTACTTTTCGGCGCGTCTCTCCTGCGATTCTATGTGGCTTCAATACCTCTGAAGACGCGACAGTAAACCTGAGTGCAGGCTGAAGCAAGCCACGACACTGTGGTTGTTTCAACCACAGTGCGCGAATAATGACTCGAATTCAGTCTTGCAGTCTCCTGGCTAATTTTCTGTCAAATCAAAATTGATTTCATTTGGCCCGGCTTTGACAACTGCCGTCAATTCCGTTTCGTCGCTGTAATTTGGTGGTATCGTTTCTTTTTCATCAACGAGTTTGCTGATCACCACTTTATGGTTCCCGATAGCCGCCCCCTTTTGATCGCGTATATAAGTTAATTCATAATTTCCATCACTGTCTGTTGTGCCGGAAGAACCACGTATTGTCTCTGGCATAAATGTCACGTTGGCATCAGCCAATGGTGCCCCATCCAATGTCACCTTGCCTTTCACCTGCCCTAACGGTGGTGCATCGCTGCCACCGCAGGCTGACAGACTAACCAGTAATCCCAGACAGAGGACAACAGAACCGACGACTCGCATATGTTGCATGCTGATAATATCCTTAAGATCATATTGAAGACATGTTTGCAGGAAGAAGGCAGACAGGAAGCCAGTTCCTCCTGTCTGCCTTTGTGTGATAGCGATCCCTGATTTAAAATTCACCAGGAATCTTATCGCCGTCAGCGGTACCAATCCGGTTGAAAGTCCGGTTATCAATATTTTCGCTGATGAACCGTACGGACCCGTCGGCTAAACCGAAATGAGCGCCCCCTTCATGGTCGCTCCCAGGGGCTTCGTACTGACCACCATTGATGCCCTGGTTATTACCACTGCCATTTTCGGAACTGCTACCGGCAGTGTCGGTGTCGAAAATGTTGGCGACCCCACCGGCGGACCAGCTGTCGAGGCTCAGACTGGCATCGTTCCCGCGTAAGCGCTGCATTTCCCCTGTCATCAGGGTATTGGTGGTTCCATCTTTGATGTCACGCATTTGCGTATCACCGTTCGGATAGAAGATTCCCAGATGGCCTCCTGAGAGTGTTCCCATCCATTCACCGCTGGCACCCACACCTAAAGATTCATGCCCGATGCCGGAAAAACCATCACCGAATCCGTTACCGGCGCCTTTACATCCGCCGTAATCAGTGCCCCCCCCTTTTCAAATGCATTATTGATTGTCGTGGAGCCGGGGGATTCATCCAGTTGAAGTTTTGCATCAACCTTACGAACCTTGCTACGACGTGAGGGACAATAGAAGATGGGGATATCCACTTCCGCAACAGCCCGGTTTCCCATCACATTGGTATTGAAATTCCATTTATTATATGTATTTGCCTGATCAACAAAGGGTAAGATCTGGAGCATCCAGCTGGTTCCATGCGTTCCTACTCCGCTGGTATTCCCTGCTTCCATCCACTCACGCCAGCGCACTGTGTTACCACTGCCACCATTGGTCAGTGTGACAATTGAGCCGGGGGGGAAAGCACCATGTGTTTCATGATAGTTGTGGAGTCCCAGTCCGAGTTGTTTCAGATTGTTCTTGCAGGTACTCCGCCGCGCCGCTTCGCGTGCCGATTGCACAGCCGGTAACAGCAAGGCAATTAAGATTGCGATAATCGCAATCACGACCAGCAACTCAATCAGCGTAAATCCCGCTTTCTGTCGATGACCTGTATTGTTTTTCATAATACTCTCCAGCACGTTTTAAAAAGAATTGAATAAAAAAAGAAACACATAGTTTGCCTCATTCCCATCCAGCCCATGAGGAAATTGAAACGAACCCCGTTCCTGAAGTGCTCTTAAAAGATCGGTGAGAAAAGACTGCGATGATAGATGTGATTCAAACAGTCAGACAAAATGACCGACCAGACAGAGACACTGGTAGAAATGCGACTATTTTTCTACAAACCCTGTTCACTTATTTAATCAATCAGTTTTGATTTGTCAAAATAATTCGCCCTGCACGACTTAACTTACTAAATATTCAGCACTTAATAAAACTTAATAAGTACTGATCCGTCCAAGGACAACCCAGAACTCAACCTGTACAAGATGGCTACTCATTTCAGCGTAAAGCGATAGCAGATAGATAGTTTTGTGAATTCCCTATTAACACCGTCTGGCCATCATGTAGTATTTGACCACCTTCCCAGTGTCCCGATAGCAAAGTTTCTGATTTTCCGTATCTCAAGTGATGATTCCTGAAATCTTCACACACCGCGGTTTTCTAAATGTCCAGATCCATAACGGAGCAGTTCCCAGCAGAATCACAGACTCTTTTCCCAATCTTTATACGTCCGCACTCAGCTCAAGATATAATCGGGATGTTGATTATTCATCAATCAACATTTAAAGTGACTGTAGACTCCTGACTGAATCACTTCACAGGAGTATTGAACTTCAATTGCCGCCGCCCGGAAAAGGAACGTCAAACCATGCTGACGCGTATTCTCGCTGTTGTAACTGCAATGCTGCTCATTGGATCGTCAACCGGTTTTGCAGAAGACTGGCCTCAATGGCTGGGCCCGGATCGTTCGAGTCAATGGAAGGCGTCTGAGATCGTCGATGTCTTTCCTGAATCGGGTCTACAGGTGGAATGGCGAGCCCCCGTTGGATTAGGGTACAGTGGCCCCGCGGTGGTTGACGACAAAGTCTATGTCATGGACTATCTGAAAAAGTCCGGGAAAGTCGAGAATAATCCAGGGGGGGCTTCCCGTCTGCAGGGCGAAGAACGCATCCTCTGCCTGTCCGCAGATACAGGGAAAGTCATCTGGGAATACGAGTATGACCGCCCTTACGATATTTCCTATGCAGCGGGTCCGCGCTGTACTCCCACAGTCGCAGCTGGCAAAGTCTATGCATTGGGAGCCGAGGGAAACCTGACCTGTCTGGATGCTGAAACAGGCAAGCTGATCTGGAAAAAAGATTTTCAGAAAGACTACCAGGCCAAATCACCTTTCTGGGGCCACGCCGCCAGCCCTCTGGTCGATGGCGATACGTTGTACTGCCTGGTCGGCGGCAAAGATTCCATCGCCGTCGCTTTTAATAAAGATACCGGCGAAGAACTCTGGCACTCACTGGATCATACAGAAACTGGATACTGCCCTCCGACCCTGATTACCCATAATGGCACAAAACAACTGCTTATCTGGCATCCAGGTTCATTGAACTCCTTGAATCCTGCGACAGGTAAAGTCTTCTGGTCGCTCCCCCTCAAACCGGGTTACGGAATGTCGGTCACGGTGCCTCGACAACAGGGAGATTTTCTGTATGTCTCCGCCATCGGCGATGAAGCCGCCTGGATCAAACTCTCGGGGGACTCAAAACCTGCTGCCAAAGTTATCTGGAAAGGGAAACCGAGATCCGCCCTGTTCTGTTGCAACAGCACTCCCTACATTGAAGGGGATACCGTTTATGGAAGTGATATACAGTCGGGCGACTTTGTTGCCGTCAATTTGAAAGACGGCAGTCGACGCTGGTCTACGAAAAAAGTGACGAACGCTGGCCGCCGTGATCGACACGCGACGGCCTTTATTGTAAAACATGACGAGCATTTTTTCCTGTTCACGGAAAACGGCGACCTGATCCTCGCTGACCTCACCCCGCAAGGTTACAAAGAAATCAGTCGTTTCCATGTCTTGGAACCAACGAATGAAGCTTTTGGCCGCCCCGTCGTCTGGAGTCATCCCGCGTTTGCCAATCAGTCTCTGTTCGCCCGAAACGATAAGGAACTGGTTCGCGTCAATCTTAAGAAATAATTCCTGAGCCCCTTGCTCTTCCCTCTGGTCACTCAGCAACAGCGACCAGAGGGATTTCGTAACACGTTTCCTACTGAAGCCTTAGTCTGCCAGGATCTTGATTTCCGGTTTTTCCGCTACCACTGCGACAGCATATGCAGACTCGGGGTGTAGTTCTGTATCAGGATAAAAAGCATACCAGGCAAACCACAATGCATACATCCAGCTGAGCCCTGCATCCGATTTCACCACGCGCAGCGATTTAGCATCTGGATGATACGCCAGAGTGAATTTTTTTCCTGCCAGTTCCTCTTCCCACTCAGTCACTTCCGTCAAATGTTGATAAGCGGTCACTGGATAGGCCCGCTTCTGACCTCCCGCCCAGATCCCGAGAAGTGGTGTTTTATTCGGAAGACGGTGATCATGCACGTTGACCTCGAACATCAGGCTCTCGTCTTTCAAATATTCGGTGTAGGCGCCCGCCTGATATTCAAATGGAAACCCGGTTTCCTGTGAAAGGACTTTGGTGTCAGGGTAGCGCTGTTTCCAGTCTTGCCAGTCGGTCAGTTGGACTGGTAAATGCATTAGCGTCTCCTGTACGCGCGGCCCACAAATGGCCTGCGACATCATCTGTGACCAGAGCCCATCCGTCTTGCCCGATCCCGTGCGGTCATACAGCAATTGATTGCTGTTATACAGGTAGCCCGAAATTCCAAACTCAATTCTACCTCCCGTTCCCTGAGCGTTGTAGACCGCAAGTGAATCACTCAAAGGACAGTACGTCACGATAAACGGCGTGTCTCCAATCTGGTCGTTCAC
>AZIC01000359.1_pt1 | contig 13438 bp, 11 predicted proteins | sample 359061 | NCBI WGS metagenome assembly AZIC01 (sample SAMN02429709, study PRJNA222657) | marine sediment metagenome | biome: Sediment sample; isolation source: sample MGS-MES from oil contaminated site at the harbour of Messina (Sicily... | place: Italy: Messine | collected 2011-04-30 | depth 1 m m
GTCAGGCACTGGAAAAATATACCGTCGATTTAACCGAACGTGCTGAGCAGGGTAAGCTGGATCCGGTGATTGGTCGTGATGAAGAAATACGCCGCACTGTACAGGTATTGCAGCGTCGTACAAAAAATAATCCGGTACTGATTGGTGAGCCGGGTGTTGGTAAAACGGCCATTGTTGAAGGCCTGGCGCAGCGTATCGTCAATGGCGAAGTGCCTGAAGGTTTAAAAAACAAACGTCTGTTATCACTGGATCTCGGTGCCTTAATTGCGGGTGCCAAATTCCGTGGTGAATTCGAAGAACGCTTAAAAGCCGTGCTGAATGATCTGGCAAAACAGGAAGGGCAGATTATCCTGTTTATTGATGAAATTCATACCATGGTAGGTGCCGGTAAATCAGAAGGCGCCATGGATGCGGGTAATATGCTGAAGCCTGCACTGGCGCGTGGTGAGTTACATTGTGTAGGCGCAACCACCCTGGATGAGTATCGTCAGTACATTGAAAAAGATGCTGCACTGGAACGTCGTTTCCAGAAGGTACTGGTGGATGAGCCAACGGTTGAAGATACCATTGCGATTTTGCGTGGTTTAAAAGAACGTTATGAAGTGCATCATGGTGTGGATATTACCGACCCTGCGATTGTTGCAGCAGCAACTCTGTCGCATCGTTATGTAACGGATCGGCAGTTGCCGGATAAGGCGATTGATCTAATCGACGAAGCAGCGAGTCGCATTCGTATGGAGATTGATTCCAAACCGGAATCCATGGATCGTCTGGAGCGCCGTTTAATTCAGTTAAAGATTGAGCGCGAAGCACTGACTAAAGAAGATGACAGGGCATCAAAAGAACGTCTGGCTAAATTGCAGATAGAAATAGATGAGCTGGAACAGGAATACTCGCAGCTAGAAGAAGTGTGGGTGTCAGAAAAAGCCGCTTTGCATGGCAGTGCAAGTATTAAGGAGCAGCTGGAACAGGCAAGGCTGGAAATGGATACCGCGCGTCGTGCAAATGATCTGACACGCATGTCTGAACTGCAGTATGGGCGAATTCCTGAACTGGAAAAACAGCTGGATATGGCAGCGCAGGCAGAAATGCAGGAAATGACCCTGTTGCGTAACCGGGTGACCGAAGAGGAAATTGCCGAAGTGGTGTCGCGCTCAACAGGTATTCCGGTCGCCAAAATGATGGAAGGTGAGCGCGATAAACTATTGCGTATGGAAGAGGAAGTGGGCAAGCGAGTGGTGGGCCAGTCTGAAGCGGTCGCCGCAGTGTCTAACGCGATTCGCCGTTCACGTGCAGGGCTTTCAGATCCAAATCGTCCGAATGGTTCATTCCTGTTTCTTGGGCCAACCGGTGTCGGTAAAACAGAGTTAACCAAGGCTCTGGCGAACTTCCTGTTTGATACGGAAGATGCCATTGTGCGCATTGATATGTCTGAGTTTATGGAAAAACATTCGGTAGCCAGATTAATCGGTGCGCCTCCGGGCTATGTCGGCTATGAAGAAGGTGGTTACCTCACGGAAGCGGTGCGTCGTAAACCCTATTCAGTGATTCTGCTGGATGAAGTTGAAAAAGCACATCCGGATGTATTCAATGTGTTGCTGCAGGTACTGGATGATGGTCGCTTAACCGATGGCCAGGGACGTACGGTTGATTTTAAAAATACCGTTATCGTGATGACATCGAATCTGGGATCTCAGCAAATACAGGAGTTCTCGGGTAAAGATGATTACGAAGGTATGAAAACGGCGGTGATGGAGATTGTGAGCCAGCATTTCCGCCCCGAATTTATTAACCGAATTGATGAAGCGGTTGTATTCCACCCACTGGGACGTGAACAGATTCGCTCAATTACGGCGATTCAGATCGAATACCTGCGCAAGCGTCTGCAGGATAAAGACATGGATCTGCAGTTAAGTGAAGCCGCGCTGGATAAGTTAGGCGAAGCCGGATTTGATCCTGTGTATGGTGCAAGACCACTTAAGCGAGCAATTCAGCAGCGTCTGGAAAACTCACTTGCGCAGCAATTATTGCAGGGTGATTTTATACCAGGAGATGTAATTGAAGTTGATGTTGATGCTGATGGAGAAGAGCTGTGCTTCAAGCGAGGCGCAAATTCTTCAGCAGCAGCCTGATCATTACAGGCTGAACAAGAAGGCCGTTAACCTCAGGTTAACGGCCTTTTTTATGAGCGATTTTTTATTCGTAACGACTATCTTTATTAAAATTCACAGTGATATATTCGACGGCATTATCAACAGTGTCTTTTACAATATCCATCATTTTTTTACGCTCATCACCTTCCAGATAAAATGCCATATCAATTTCATGGCGCATATATCGCGCGGGTAACTTGCTCAGTGCATAACAGGCGACATCAAGGAAAAAGTCGGCGGATTGATCAGGCAAACCGGGGATGACCTCAGTATGAATATAATCAATCACCAGATGTTCGTAGTAATTATGTATGCTTGAGAAATCCATAAAAAAATACCCTTTTTAAAATCTGTTACGAGTATAGACCGTTTTCGTCCGTGTTATCGGCCTGTTCGCATACCTCACGTATATATTTAAAAATCGCACGAAAGGAAACAGGTGGCTTATTGTTTTTCTGTTCTTTTGCAACATTGCGTACCAGCTGTCGCAGGTGATGGCGATCAGCATGTGGGTAGTGCTCGATAAACGCATTAATGCCTGCATCGCCATCATTAATCATACTGTCGCGCCATTTCTCCATACGCTTAAACTCGGCGCTATGAATATCGTGTTTATGTAAAATACGGTTGAGTTGCACTGATAATACTTCGGCATCCAGGTTGCGGATGATCTTGCCGATAAACTGTTTCTGTCTCTTCAGTGCGCCGTTTGATTTAATGCGTTGTGCTTCTTCTATAGCGTCACGTAACTCATCATCCATTTCGATTTGTGCTAATTCGTCTTTATTCAGGGCGATCATTTTTTCACCCAGATCCAGCATGTCGTCACAGTCTTTCTTGCGTTGGGTTTTACTAACCCAGTTGCCTTCTTCATCATAGTATTCGGTCATAATTACATCTTTTACTGTGTACGTTTATAGTCTGTAAGTAACATGCGGGCATCCAGTTCGCCATCTTTAAACTGTTCAATTTTTAACGGCAAATAATCAAAGGCTGCGGCAAGCCATACATAAGATACCCGGTTACTGCCCGGCTTCTTTATTTCGAACTTGATACCGGGGTAGAGCGTGTCCTGGAATTCGATATTTTCCGTAACCAGTCGATTATAGGTATAGCTGTCGAGCCCGTCTTTTTCAATAATTGAGAGTGTACTCTGCTGCAGATCAGGATTTTGCTGCAGGTGACTGCTTATGATTATGGGTAAAAGCTGCCTGGACCATACGCTTTTATGTGTATTCATCGTGGTGGTTTTTTTTCTGTATTCGACCGTAATAGTCGCACTGCCATCGGCCAGCCAGTTAAGTGTGATTTGCTGGTTTTTCCTCTGTTTCGCCGGGTTGCTGTAGTAGTAGCCCTGCAGTTGAGGTGAGCCAGACGCCGAGTTACTTGCAGTCTGATTTTGTGGCCATGACATTACACTCTTTTCAGATATGCTTTCACTAAAAAAGAGTGAGGCAACCCCGGTTGCTGTGGCGACAGATAAATAGCTTATTTCATTGTTTGTATAGGTTAGCTGGTTGGTGATTTCTCCAACCTGTGCGCCATATTTTTCTAATATATAGGTGCTCTGGTGTGGTGTGGCTAATACGAAGGCGCCCGGAGTGGCATTATCTGCGTGGCTAACTGAGCTGCCTGTGAGCATTAACAGAAAGCTAAAGATAATGTGCTGCACGTTTAGAGTACGAGTTGATTGTCGATCCATTTTGCCGGGCTTGTAAGTGCTTGCTTGTCCAGATAAACCTGTTGATTAATGACTTCCAGCCTGTTTTCAGCAACCCACTGGATAACCATAGGGTAGATGATGTGCTCAAGCCGATGAATGCGTTCTTTTAGTGACTCCACGTTATCCGATTGGTTCAGATCTATCACCGCCTGTAAAACCAGCGGGCCACCATCCAGTTCGTTACTTACGTAATGAATGCTCACGCCGTGCTGGGCAACGCCGGCATCCAGTGCGCGCTGATGTGTGTTGAGGCCGCGAAACTCAGGTAGCAGTGAAGGGTGTACATTCAACATGCGTCCCGCATAATGTCCGACAAAGTCATCTGTCAGAATTCGCATAAAGCCGGCCAGTACCACCAGTTGTGGCTGGTGCTGGTCAATCATCTGCATCAGTTGCTGATCGAATGCCTCGCGGCTGTCGTATTCTGTATGATCAATAACATGAGTGGTAATCCCTGCCGCTTCCGCGCGCTGCAAACCTTTTACATTCGGCCGGTTACTGATCACCGCACTGATTTTTGCATTGAGCTGGCCCTGCTCAATCGCATCAATCATTGCCTGTAAATTGCTGCCGCTGCCAGAAATCAGCACGACTATATTTAAAGCAGTAGTGTTCATTTAACGCCTGGCTGGATTAAACTGTTTCAAATTAAACCTGTTTTGCTAATCAGGATTTTATTTAACAACAACATCTGCTGCGCCATTTGAACTGGTTATTTCCCCCAGTTTAAAGGCCTTTTCGCCGGCTTTAATTAAGGTTTCGATCGCCGTGTCGGCATCTTCAGCGTTCACAACGACCACCATACCAATGCCACAGTTAAAGGTGCGGTACATTTCCTGTGAATCAATATTGCCCTGTTGCTGTAGCCATTTGAAAACTTCAGGTAGCTCCCAGCTATTCGCGGCAATCTGTGCACGGGTATTTTCTGGCATGACTCGTGGCAGGTTTTCTAGCAGACCGCCGCCAGTAATGTGCGACATGGCGTGTACATCAACCTGATCCAGTAATGCATGAATGCTTTTTACATAAATCCGTGTGGGTGCCAGCAGGGCTTCGCCCAGTGTGGTTTCGCCACAGGCCTGAGAAAGGTCTGCCTTGCTTACTTCAAGCACTTTGCGAATCAGTGAGTAACCATTGGAGTGTGGGCCAGAGGAGGCGATGCCAATCAGTACATCACCCGCAGCCACTTTACTGCTGTCAATAATCTGATCTTTTTCAACAATGCCCACACAGAAGCCGGCAAGATCGTAATCACCTTCTCCATACATGCCCGGCATTTCCGCCGTTTCGCCGCCGGTGAGTGCTGCTCCGGCCTGATGACAGCCTTCGGCAATGCCTTTAATGACATCGGCAGCCACCGCATTGTCCAGTTTGCCGGTGGCGTAATAATCGAGGAAATAAAGAGGTTCTGCACCAAGTACCAGAATATCATTCACACACATCGCCACCAGGTCGATGCCAATGCTATCGTGCTTGTTCATCTGCAGCGCCAGTTTCAGCTTGGTGCCGACGCCGTCTGTGCCGGATACCAGTACCGGTTTTTTGTAGCGATCCAGCGGTACTTCAAACAAGGCACCAAATCCACCCAGACCACCCATGACTTCAGGGCGCATGGTACGCGCCACATGAGGCTTGATCTGTTCAACCAGTTGCGCACCGGCATCGATATCTACACCGGCATCGCGGTAGCTAAGGGATTGTTGAGTGGATTTATTTGAGTCAGTTTGAGACATTGCGAACCTGATAAGCATCACCATTAAAAGATGTGGTATTGTACATCCTCCGAGCCTTGTCCACGAATGAAAATGAAGCGCAAAACGTTTTTTTTAAAGATACTTCTTCTCTCAGTTCTGAGTTTTAAGCTGCAGGCTGCCGAAATTAAACAGATGTTCGAAGTTAATCTGCCGGTGGTTAATCAGGAGGCCGATATTCGTAAAGCGGCTTTCGAGCAGGGGCTTATCGAGGTGGCTGTGCGCGTTTCTGGCACCAGTCTGGCGCCTACCCAGCTGGAGCTATCTGAAGCCAGTCGACTGATTAGCCAGTACCGTTATCGCGCGATGAGTGAGCAGGAAGTAACGGCATATCAGCAAAAACATCCCGCGGATGTTCCCCCTAAATACAGCCTGTGGATGCGTTTTGATGATGAAAAACTGAAACAGTTACTGCGCAGTAATAGCCTGCCAATATGGGGGTATCAGCGACCTGATGTGTTGATCTGGCTGGTGGTGAAGGATGGGCGTAACCGTTACCTGTTAAAGCGATCTGATCAGTCACAGATAAAAGACGCGGTCGATCTGGCGGCGGCCAACCGAGGTCTGCCTGTTGTGTGGCCAGAATATGATCAGGTAGACCAGAAGCTGGTGGAGTTTACTGATATCTGGGGGCAGTTCTGGGAGCCGGTAAAGCAGGCCAGCTTACGTTATAAGGTGGGGGCGATTATTCTTGGTCGGATGCACTGGTTGAACGATAGCTGGCAGGTCGACTGGTCATTGCTGGAGGAGGGCCGGATGCAGTCGTGGAATATTAATGCGGTTGATCTGTCCGTATTAACCCGCAGTGGCATCGACGTGGCTACGGACAATATCTCCAGTCGCTTTGCAGTATTTGCGGATAGTCTTAATGATGAAGAGCTGATTGTACGTATTACCGATCTTTCCAGCGTCAAGCGTTATGCCCAGGCCGCGCATTATCTGCAGTCGCTGGCACCCGTGAAAAGCATTTATGCAAAAGAAGTCAATCAACAACAGGTGGATTTTCATATTGACTTGAGTGGTGATGAGGATGACCTGAAACGGATTATCGCGCTGGGTAAAGTGCTGATTCCTCATAACACGTCTCGGGTTGTGCCGTTACAGGATATGCCTGAGGAGCCATCAGGCCAGATAACACCCGCGCAAAATACGCAGGTGCGTGTTCTCAGTTACCGTTTCGGTGGTTAGGCTTTGCTGAAAAAATGACAATGAATGTGAATAGCGATTCTCAAAAATGGATGATGTTACTGGTTGGCGTGCTGGGAGTATCAGCGACAGCTTTTCTACTGTATTTACTGGCGCCGGTGCTAACGCCGTTTTTTGCTGCTGCTTTACTTGCCTATCTGGGTGATCCACTGGCTGATCGACTGGAAAAACGCATGCCGCGCAGTGTGGCTGTAAGTATCGTTTTTATCGGGCTGTTTGCAATACTAACCATTTTTGCGCTGCTGATTTTCCCATTGCTGGCGCAGCAGATCGCCTATCTGGGGTCAAATATGCCGGCCTATTTAGACGGCCTGCAGAAAAATCTGTTGCCTCTACTGGTGCAGAAACTGGGCATTGAGATAGAACTGTTAGATCTGCCTACCCTGAAACAGCTATTTGCCAATCACTTTGCTCAGGCGGGTGATATTGCATCACAGATTATCTCTTCAGTGGCCGCTTCTGGTATGGCTCTGGTAGCCCTGCTGGCGAATCTGCTGCTGATTCCGGTAGTGACATTTTATTTGCTGCGCGACTGGGATTACCTGCTGGCGCGTGTTGATGAACTGATTCCACGGAAATCCCAGCCTGTTATTGTGGCACTGGCAAAAGAGTCGGATCAGGTACTTGCCGCTTTTCTGCGTGGGCAGTTGTCGGTGATGCTGGTGCTGGGCATTATCTATACCATCGGTTTGTGGTTAAGTGGATTGAAGCTGGCACTGTTAATAGGCATGCTCGCTGGCGTGGTGAGTTTTGTGCCTTATCTGGGATTTATTGTGGGCATTCTGGCGGCCGGGGTGGCGATGTTGCTGCAAACGCAGGATCTTCTGATGTTGCTGCCGGTGCTCATTGTGTTTGGCGTTGGGCAGGCGCTTGAAGGTATGGTGCTCACGCCGTTGCTGGTGGGCGATAAAATAGGCCTGCATCCGGTGGCGGTGATTTTTGCCGTGCTTGCAGGTGGCCAGCTGTTTGGTTTTGTCGGCGTATTACTGGCGTTGCCAGTGGCCGCCGTCATTGCGGTTATACTGCGCCATTTACATGGTGAATATAAAACCAGTTCCGTATTTAATAATACGCCGGATTAGACGCTTTAATCTTTTTTCTAAGTATAAAAAATAATCGATGTATACCCAGCTTACTCTTGATCTGCAGCTAAAGGACAGTTTTACCTTTAATAACCTGGTGAGTGGCTCCAACCAGTTACTGATTGATTTACTGCAAAGTAAAGAATTTCAGCAAGAGCAGCAGTTGTATATATGGGGTGAACACAATACCGGCAAAACGCATCTGATGCAGGCCCTGTGTCAGCATCTCTCACAACAGGGAAAAAGCCTCAGTTACCTGCCGCTAAAACAGTTAATTGAATACTCACCTGAAATATTGCAGGGTCAGGAGGCAATGGACGTATGCTGTATTGATGACGTGGACAGTGTGCACGCTAATGCAGAGTGGCAGATTGCGCTGTTTGATTTAATTAACCGCATGCGAGAGCATCATCGGCAGATTATTTTTAGCGCAAATCAACCGCCTGCTGATCTGTCTATCGCGCTAAAAGATCTGACGTCGCGTCTACAATGGGGGGCTGTGTTTAAACTGCTTGAGCTGAATGATGCAGAAAAATGTCATGCCTTGCAGCAACGTGCAGAAGCCAGAGGGTTTGAACTGGCAGATAATGTGGCGACCTATTTACTGAATAATTACAATCGCGATATGGCTGATCTTTTTGAAATGCTGGATGCACTTGATAAGGCGCAGCTGCAACAACATCGACGACTGACCATCCCCTTTGTTAAATCAGTGCTGCAGCCGCTTTGATTTTTTTCGCCGCCTGTAGCGAAACTTCGATTTATTTTTTACCCGGTTTAAGTAGATTGAAAATCACCTTTAGCAAATGCTGATTGCTGACAGGTTTTCTGAGAAATTTCGCACAACCGGTTTTTAGTGCAATTTCTTCATTTGCATGTTCACTATAACCGCTGCACAGAACGACAGGTAAATCGGGCCTTTGCTGGAGCATTTTTTCTGCCAGTTGTATGCCTGTCATTTGAGGCATTGTCTGGTCAGTGATAACCAGGTCATACAGTGAACTGTTCTGACTAAACAGCTGCATAGCCTCTTCACTATTAGTGAAGGCGGTTACGGTGAACTGATGTGCCTGTAAAAAATCCTTAAGAAAATCAGCAACAGCGGCTTCATCGTCCACAATCAGAATATGTTTTCCACTGCCGCTGGTATTTACGAAAGCGCCTTCTGAGGTTTCGATAACAGGCTGAATCTGATCATTCAAAATGGGAGGAATAAGCAGATCAAAACGACTGCCTTTGCCAACAGTTGTGTCAATTAGTATATGCGCCTGATGCCCATGCAGGATGCCATGGACTACAGATAAACCCATGCCTGTTCCTTTGCCCACATCCTTTGTTGTGAGAAACGGATCAAAAATTCTTTGCAGAATGTCTGGCTGAATGCCAGTCCCGGTATCAGCAATACTGAGTTTTACATAATCACCATGGATGTGCTCCTGGCATGAAGCACATATTGCATTTTCAACTGAACACCTGCTCAAACTGATTGAAAGCTGACCATGTCCGTTCATTGCATCACGAGCATTAATGCATAAATTCATCAGAATCTGATGCATCTGGGTTTCATCAATGAGTACGCGGGGAATGTCTGGATCAATCTGTTTTATCAGGTCAATACTGGAAGGCAGGATGGGTGTCAAAATGCTGATAACATCATCAATCAGTGTTTGTAGATTGAGTGGTACCGGGTCATCTGGTGTGCTTCTGCTAAATGCCAGCAGCTGTGCCACCAGTTCTCTCGCTCTTTCTCCAGCCTGGTGAATGTTATTAATATATTTCAGTAGTTTGCCATCCTGCTCCTGCTGCAAATGATGGCTAGCCAGTTCAGAATAGCCAAGTATGCTTGATAAAATGTTATTAAAGTCATGTGCAATGCCACCAGTAAGCTGGCCTATGGCCTCCATTTTTTGTGCCTGACTTAGCTGAAATTGAAGCAGTGCATTTTCATCTTCTGCCTGTTTGCGTGCGCTAATATCTCGAATGATGGCGATATAGCCAATTTGTGTGCCATCGTTTAATTTTATGGGGCCGCCCATGGTTTCACTGGGAAATACGGAGCCATCCTTACGCCTGTAAGTCACTTCTACCAGTGACAGACCGTTGATGCTGGCATTGTAGCGTTGCTTGCCCTGAGCGGAAAAGTCTTCCGGGTTTGCATATAGCAGGGAAGTGGCGCGGCCTTCAAGTTCTTCTATGCTGTAACCAAAGAGGTGGCTAAAGGCTGGGTTGATTTGTGTGATATTGCGATTTGTGTCAGCAAATACAGCGGCATCTGAAATGGCATCAAATATTGAGCTAAAGCGAGCTTCGCGTTCACTGAGTGACTTCTGTTTTGTGAGCAGATGGTTGTAGTTTTCATAAATGCTGTCAGACATACTGTTGATTGAGTCAACCACAAGTGAAAGCTCATCAGGCTTTTTATGTTTATTTTCTTTTCGATCAAGTACGAGTGGGACAGGTTTTTTGCTCAGGTCAATTGCGCCTGAGTATTTTGATATTTTAACAAGGTGGCGTGTTACCAGATAATGAAACATCAATAAAATAAATAATGTGACCAGAAAAGTTTTTATGCCCTGCGAAATTAAAATAACGATAATGGTGTCTATTAAATAACTGTAAAGGTTTTCTTTAGTGGCAATAACATTGAGCGTGCCAAGATAAGTTTGTTGATGGCGATAATTTTTGTACAAAGGAATATTACGAGAAATAATGTTTTTTGTATTAATCGAGCCTGAGCTGGCGACCAGGAGATCTTCTTCATTGTGAATCTGTACGAAAATAATATCGTTTATTCGTATGAGTCCATCGAGCTGAACTTTTATTGCCGCATTATCAATTGTCCACATAGACTGTGTGATTGAAGCCGTGTTGGTGATTTCAATCTGCTCAATACGTTTTTCCAGCGTGTCGATACCCTTGTTATAATCCAGCCATAACTGTATGGCGGTTAACATGAGCGTGACCACTGAGCTAAACAGTACAATGCAAAGTACCAATGATCTGGAAATTTTTCCCTTAAGAGGTTTCAATTAATTGCTCGTTTCTTTCTGAAGAGATTGAATAAGATCCTTGTATATTGTATCTACTGTACCATCGCTAACCATTTCACGGAGTGTGCGATTAAGTTCTGGCAAAATAGTTTTATGTTTTTTGTGTAGAAACAGGTAGAGAGGCTTTTCAATCAACGGAGGATCTATGGCATAAATATCATCTATTTGTAGTTGCGAAATAGATTTCAGACCACTTAGATATCCCATAACGCCTACATCAATTCGCTCCTGTTTCAGCATCTGAAAAAGCTGCTCAGGCTTGGTAACAATATGCACTTCTCTGGGCTGTGCTTCCTGTATTTTGTTTACCGCAATTTTCCAGCCTTTGATGCTACCCACCGAATAGGGTTTGAGATCGGTAAAAGACGATAATTTCAAATCTCTGCGTTTACTGAACGCACTGAAGCGAGCAGCAAAGAAACTGATATTGGTATGGATAAGGTTCGGGTATTCACTGGCGATGACTTCGGGTATGCGACAGCATTCCCCATCATTGATACCCTGATTGGCAAGGACCAGTGAGCGTTCGGCTGGCAATATTTCGAATGAGATGGCTATGCTTTCTATTCGCCTGTCAGCTTCTGTTAGCACGCGGTTAAAAAAATCTGAAACCGGAGGAGTGAAGCCGGTTGATATATGCAGTGTAGTTTCGGCATTACCAACACTGTTGAATAGACAGTGTAAGCTGATAGTGAGTAATAGAATATTAAGTTTCATTAATATAACCCCGGTAAGTGCCTCAGCTATTCGTCATTTGGAAAGGAGTGCTTAGGGTGTCTGAGAAGTATTATGATTATAGTTAGCGTGGCGGTTTATTGCTAAGTGCTCTATATATCTAGCTTATGCTTCTTTCGGATGGCTGTCGACAGTCTTCCAGAAAACTGTGGAAGAAAGGCCAGATAATGAGTGTTAATTCACCGGTATTTAAACTAGCAATCCTTTCTCTTTGTTTGTTTTTACCCGCAGGTACCTACGCAGTGAACTGGCTAATGCTGCAGGGTACGGAGCCGGCAAACGTTACCCATCGCCTATTTATTTTTGCACAACCCAGTTATACCCAGGATCTCGGCGATGCGATCAGTCTTGGCCCTAATGCAGGAAAACGCGCGGCACCTTCTGTGATTGCTCCCTGGTTTGAAGACGATAATCGATTTCATTTCAGGCGTGCAAGGGCTGGAGTGAGAGGTCATTTTACCGGTATCGCGCGTAATGCATTTACCGAGAAAATGAATTATTTTGTGCTTGCAGAATTTGCGCCCAATCTGATTACCTATGACTTTATGGGGCAACGTGAGCACGCCATAGTCGCGGATCATTTAAGTATTACGGCGAATCATATTGCAGGCGCACGGTTACGTTTTGGTCTGTTTAAAACGCCGGGTCTTGAAGAAACGTATCAGGGCATAGTGGCTCAGGATTACATCGAATTTACCGATTTTGCTGCGCGGGAAGTACTGGAGCGATTTGCGAGTGGGAGCAGCAGGGCTTCGGCAAGTGTCGGTACCAATGGTTCTATTGGTACGCCTACCAGTAAAAGCTCCGGCTTTAATGGTGCCAGAGACTGGGGCGTGCAGATGTTTGACAGTTTTAAACAGGATGACTGGGATTACACCTACGCCTTTATGCTTGGGCGTGGTACAGGCATCAGTGATTCTGATCGGCCACAGCATCCGCTGGAACAATATTATTATCTATCAGCAGAAAAAAATCTGCCGGGTGGTAAAGGGCCCTGGAAACATGGCACCAAGTACTACAGCTGGTTACAGAATGGGGTGCGAGTTTTCGAATCTGATCCATTGCAGCAGGAATATGATCGCAAACGTTATGGCGTGGGTGTTCGAAGCCAGGGCATGCTGTTTGGGCTGAATGACAGACAGCGTCTGGATGTAGAGTTTATGGTAGCTGATGGCATGGTGTTTGTGGGCACCGCTGGCGGAGTAAAAGGCGGCAACCTGATGTATGCCGCTGAAGATGGAAATAAGTCACGCGCTGTGAGCGTCGATTATGGCTATTTTGTCACGCCTCACTGGGAGGTCATGGCTCGTTGGGAGTTACATGAACTACTGTATGCAACAGATGGCGTCGTCTGGACTGAAGGTGATCAGCGGAATGTCAGTACAATGACCTATGGGCTGCAGTATCACTTTTCACCTAAACTTAAACTCGCCTTTAATTATATTGATCGTAAAGTGACGGCGCCGCATGAAGATTTTGCAATTGTGCAAAATGTGGTTGATAGCATCGGTGATCGCTATAGCTTCCAGCTAACCTGGGTTTATTAGTGGGGTTTGTTGGCGAGATTTATAAGCGAAATGTATTTCTCTGCGGTGAGTGTTGATGCATTCGCATAATACACTTGCTAATTTTTTACAGCGCATTTAGCCAGTTTGCGACATGGACTAATAGTGCATCTCCCCGCTGAGTAAAGTAATGATCGGCATCGTCAACGATCTGCTGTGCAGATTTGGGATGG
>AZIC01020093.1_pt1 | contig 13394 bp, 8 predicted proteins | sample 359061 | NCBI WGS metagenome assembly AZIC01 (sample SAMN02429709, study PRJNA222657) | marine sediment metagenome | biome: Sediment sample; isolation source: sample MGS-MES from oil contaminated site at the harbour of Messina (Sicily... | place: Italy: Messine | collected 2011-04-30 | depth 1 m m
CGAAATATTGTATGCCAGTCTCTGCGACGTCCCCTGATCGAGAGCAGCGAAGTCACACAAACATTACTGCAACTGGCATGGTCTTCAGTGGCGGCGCTGGCAATTTCTCCCCTGCAGGACTTGCTCAACCTGGGAGAAGCTGCCCGGCTGAACATTCCGGGTAGTGCCGAAGGAAACTGGTGCTGGCGGTGCACGGAAGAAATGCTCTGCCCGTCTGCATTCCAGGCGTTACGGGAGATGACAACAATCTCCCGACGTCTGCCTGCTTTACTGCCAACACTTGATTCCCTGCCTGAACCTGAGGTAACATCTTGAGAGCATCTCAGTAGCTCCATGATCTGGAACAATATCTCTGACTCTACTATGATTACGCGCAATTCGCTCACCCGCGCAAAGATTTCAATACTGGATTAACAAAACCCCGATGGCAGGGCTACACCTCGAACTCGACAAATTTCTCAGGCCGCCTGATGAATTTCACTTCTTAATTTGAGAAACGAAAAGGAATACACTTATGACGACCGGTGACCAGTTACTCTCAGAGTGTACGGCCTGGAAGAACCTCGAGGCTCATTATGAAGAAGTACAGGGTTTGCATCTCAAGACGCTCTTTGCCGACGATCCTTCGCGTGGCGAGCGCCTGGCGGTTGAGGCATTGGGTTTCTATCTCGACTATTCGAAGAATCGAATCACTGATGAGACCTTTCAACTCCTTCTGGATCTGGCAGAGGAAACGGGCTTGCGCGCACACATTGATGCCATGTTTCGGGGAGATAAAATCAATCTCACTGAAAATCGGTCGGTTCTGCATGTGGCGCTGCGGGCACCTGAGGGGGCAAGTATCCTCGTTGACGGTGAAAACGTGGTTCCCCAGGTTCACGCCGTACTGGATAAAATGGTTGATTTCGCGCATCGAGTGCGGAGTGGCGCGTGGCTGGGACATACCGGGCAACAGATCAAAAATATCATCAATATTGGTATCGGCGGATCAGACCTTGGACCAGTGATGGCTTACGAATCATTGCGTCATTACAGCGATCGCAATCTTACTTTCCGGTTTGTTTCCAATGTCGATGGGACTGATCTGGCGGAAGCGACTCGCGACCTTAATCCCGCGGAAACCCTGTTTATTATTTCATCAAAAACATTTACCACAGCAGAAACGATGACCAACGCGCACAGTGCACGCGACTGGTTGCTCGCAGGTCTCGGCGGTGATACAAAGGCAGTAGCCAAGCATTTCGTTGCCGTTTCAACTAATGCAGCGAAAGTATCTGAGTTCGGCATTGACACCGGAAACATGTTTGAATTCTGGGACTGGGTCGGTGGACGCTATTCCATGGACTCGGCAATTGGACTTTCGACGATGCTCGCGATTGGCCCTGATTTTTTTCTGGAGATGCTGGACGGATTCCATCAAATGGACGAGCACTTCCGCACGGCGCCGTTCGAACAAAACTTGCCGGTCCTGTTAGGGTTGTTAACAATCTGGAACACCAACTTTTTGAAAGCACAGACTGTTGCCATTCTCCCTTATGAACAGTATTTGAAACGATTCCCGGCTTACCTGCAGCAATTGACGATGGAAAGCAGCGGTAAACATGTCACTTTGAATGGAGTCCAGGTTGATTACGATACCGGACCGATTTACTGGGGTGAACCTGGCACGAATGGCCAGCATTCATTTTACCAGTTAATTCATCAGGGCACCCGACTCATTCCCTGCGATTTCATTGCGTTCGGACAACCGCTCAATCCACTGGGGCGGCATCACGATATGCTGCTGGCAAACGTTTTTGCTCAAGCGGAAGCTCTCGCCTTTGGCAAAACGTCCGAGCAGGTCAAGGCGGAAGGCACACCGGACTGGCTTGTGCCCCACCGGGTATTTGAGGGCAACCGCCCGTCGAATACGATTCTGATCGAGAAACTCACTCCGGGAACTCTAGGCAAGCTGATTGCGCTCTACGAACATTCGGTTTTTACTCAGGGCGCCCTCTGGAATATCGACTCATTTGATCAGTGGGGTGTCGAACTCGGTAAGGCGCTGGCCCAGCGTATTACCCCAGAGCTTGAAAGCCAGACAGAACCAGAACTCGCGCACGATTCCTCAACGAATTGCCTCATTCGTCGCTACAGGAATCTAAAGAAGAACTGAGAGCTTTCTGAAATTGATCAGTCACAGCGCCTGCAATCGCTGTGAACAGAGAATATAATGAATTTAACTTCAAACTTTTTTAAGGCTATTTCATATGACCCCCTCCGCTAATTCAACAGAGTCTCTGGATGAGCTTTGTGTTAATACGTTACGTCTTCTGTCAGTAGACATGGTACAGAAAGCCGGCTCTGGTCATCCTGGTTTGCCGCTGGGATCTGCTGCCATGGCCTATGCTTTGTGGGACCGCTTTCTCCGCGTTAATCCGGCCGATCCGAACTGGCCCGACCGCGATCGCTTCGTCCTTTCTGCGGGCCACGGTTGCGCTCTACTCTACTCTCTGCTGCATGTCACAGGATATGACCTGTCACTGGATGAACTGAAACAGTTTCGACAATGGGAGAGCAAAACCCCAGGCCATCCGGAGTACGGTATGACACCGGGCGTGGAAGCCACTACCGGACCACTGGGACAGGGATTTGCCAGCGCAGTCGGGATGGCGATTGCTGAGACGCATCTGGCGGCCCGGTTTAACCGCCCCGATCACACCGTCGTGGATCATTTCACATACGTGCTTGCCAGTGACGGAGACCTGATGGAAGGCATTGCGTCTGAAGCGGGTTCCCTGGCGGGACACCTCGGGCTTGGTAAACTGGTCGTATTGTATGCCGACAATCATATCACGATTGAAGGGAATACCGATATTGCGTTCACCGAAGATCGCGGCGCCCGTTTCGAGGCCTTCGGTTGGCACGTCCAGCATGTTGCAGACGGAAACGATCTTGCGTCTGTGACAGAAGCAATCCAGGCAGCGCGGGAACAGACAGACCAGCCTTCGCTGATTGCTGTCAGAACACATATCGGCTATGGCAGCCCGCACAAGCAGGACAGTGCATCCGCTCACGGTGAACCACTGGGAGTGGATGAAGTGCAACTGACTAAAGAACGCCTCGGCTGGCCCGCAGAACCTGCTTTTCATCTCCCCTCGGAGGCCCTGGATCATTTCCGGCAGGCAGTCACCCGCGGGAAGGACTGGCAGGCCGCTTGGGAAGAAAAAATTGCAGCGTACGGTAAAGCACATCCTGATTTGGCTGAAGAGTTCAAACGGATCATGGACGGAACGCTACCTGCAGACTGGGACGCGTCGCTGCCGACTTTCACGGCCGAAAACGGGGCGCTGGCAACCCGTGCCGCATCGGGAAAATGTATTAACGCGATTGCACCACGATTGCCTGAGTTAATGGGGGGCTCCGCCGACCTCGCTCCCAGCACACAGACGTTTATGGATGGCGTGGGTACCTTTCAGTCAAACGAGCGAGCGGGGCGCAACATGCATTTTGGCATCCGCGAGCATTCCATGGGCGCCATCCTGAACGGCATGGCATACCACCAGGGACTGATTCCTTACGGCGCCACTTTCCTGGTATTCAGTGATTATATGCGTCCCCCAATGCGGCTGGCGGCGATAAACGACTTACCGATCATTTACGTTTTCACTCACGACAGCATCGGCATGGGAGAGGATGGTCCGACTCATCAGCCGATCGAACAACTGCTCTGTCTGCGTTCCGTGCCCAATCTGTTTGTCATCCGTCCCGCTGATGCGAATGAGACGGTTGCCGCCTGGCGCGTTGCAGTGGAGCGTCAGAATGGACCAGTGGCGTTGATTTTGACCAGACAGAAACTTCCGATTCTCGACCTGGAACACTATCCCAGTCTTACGTCCGGGGTATCACAGGGGGGGTATGTTCTGGCAGAGGCTGCCGGAAATAGCACACCCGATCTGATCCTTGTGGGCACGGGGTCTGAAGTTCATCTGGCTTTGGAAGCACAGAATCAGCTGGCCAGTGAAGGAGTCCGGGCGCGGGTTGTCAGCCTGCCGTGCTGGGAACTGTTTGCAACCCAACCGGAAACCTATCGGCATCAGGTCGTCGTACCGGGTGTGCCTCTGCTTGCCATTGAAGCTGGTTCAACTTTGGGCTGGGAGACTTATTTCGATTCTCAAACCGCTGCCATTGGAATTACTGGCTTTGGTGCATCAGCGCCAGGAGCGACCGTGATGCGGGAATATGGTTTCACCGTTGAAAATGTCTGCGAGCGGGCGCGTGCTTTGGTGGAGCTATCCAAGGATGAGTAATAATGTTAGTGAGGCGACAGAGGGTCGCGTCTTGAGCGAGTAACGACCTTTCGCGTGCCCGTTTTAGATTAGTGATGTTCCGCCACCGGCTTCTTTCACGATCATCTGAATGAAGTGCAGTTTACGAAGTACGGTGCGCGACATCACGAATGGGTAGAAGTCCTGATGGCCCATGCTGCGCGCGAGTTCGTTCAGAACAGTAGTGAGCTGAACCCACGAGTTCACCAGCAGGATGACTCGATCGGCATCAGGGGCATTCGGGTCGTAAAGATCATTAACAGTGAAGGGCTCGACTGTCTGCTCGACGTCTTCGCCATGCAATCCAAAACGGAGGGCAGTGTCGAGGCTGTCGACCACATGCAGATAGTGTGCCCAGCACTCGGCCCAATCCTCCCATGGATGAGCTGAAGCGTATGTACTGATATGATTTTCGGTCCAGTTTGCAGGAGGACCCTGCTCGTAATTTCGTTTGAGTGCAGCAGAATAGTCTTCCCGTTCATCTCCAAACAATTCACGGTACTGCTCCAGCCATGCTGTGTCTGCTACAAGACGATCCCAGTAATAGTGGCCGATTTCGTGACGTAAATGCCCCAGGAGCGTGCGATAAGGCTCATGCATTTCTTTTCGCATTTTCTCACGAATGGAATCTTCTGCTTCTTCGATATTCAACGTGATCAAACCATTGGCATGACCGGTAAGGACACGCGACTTCTGTTCTGTGGATCGTAGAAAATCGAACATGACACCGTGTTCGGGGGACTCGCTCACTCTCGATTCCACCGGTAAGCCCAGATTCAATAATTGCGCGACGAGGCGACGTTTGGCGTTTTCGATTTTGCGCCACCACAGACGATTATCGGCGTCATCCAGGTTGGGAATTGTGCGGTTCAGTCGGCAGGATTGGCAGAGCGTTACGTCTTCGTTAGCTTGCACCAGCCAGTTACACCCGGCCGGGGAGTCAAAGTTTTTACAACGTTTCCAGATGGTCGGATTCTCGGGATCCCCGTCAATGACCCAGGTACCAGGGTCTGGTCCTTCTGCCAGTGCATGGATTCGTTGTAACGAGGGTGAGTATCCCAGCGGCGATTGACAGCCAAGACAGACACTGTTTTGAAAATAAATGGGACGTCCGCAGCGACAACTGGATGAGCTTCTCAGCTCAGATGGTTCATCCGACTTCCAGACTTCAACCAGACGACTGGTGACCGAATCGTATATATTTCGCATCTGCTGACCTTACGTGCCACGATGGCGCTTACATTGACTTGACCTGAGCGAGGGCCAGTGTCTGGAAGAGATTCACTGCTCTATCGATGTGTGTCTAATGTATGCAGATGAGCTTCGGATTGTAAAGGATCAAGTGGCACTGCAGATACGGCTCAATTGTGAGCCAGTACCAGCTCGAATTTTGCCCTGTTTTCATTATTCCATTAAAAGTAGCTTCGGGATGTTACCTCTGCCAATCGCTACGGGTGCCGGTAGCGAACTCGAACGAGGTCTCGGTGCGATTATTCTCGGTGCGATTATTGTGGTGGGGTTGATTTGAGCAACGCTGTTTGCGCTGCTCGTCATCGCATTACTTTCAGCCTGGAATTTGATGCAATGGTCTGGTTGAAACAGGCATACCTGGAGTAATATTAATAAGTGATACAGATGTCTTTTATCAGAAATAAAACAACCCAGCATAGGATATACATAAACACGATTAAAGAATGATTCACTCTTGGAACCTCGTAAAATAGTACTTAGAAAGCACCAATTTTACTTCTTAACTTAGCTTTTTACTATAAATTACTTGCATTCAAATATTGGTATGATTACGCTCGTGATAGTTTTGAGACTCAGTATCAACTTTTCCCCGCCGTCGCCAGGAACAGGTTGTGTTTTGTGTTGCCTGAGATTTGTAATCAACAGGACCACTGAGCCCCACCAATAACCTTTCCAGGAGACAATCATGTTTTTCCCTGCGCGCGAACAGCGCAACCGGTCTGCATTCACCTTGATCGAACTACTTGTGGTGATTGCCATTATTGCGATTCTGATCGCTTTGCTTCTACCCGCTGTGCAGCAGGCACGTGAAGCCGCCCGCAGAACACAGTGTAAAAACAATATGAAACAAATCGGCCTGGCCATGCACAACTACATGAGTACCTGGGCTGAATCGATTCCCAATGCGGGGGGGACCCTTTCCGGTTATCCCAACGACCATTCCCCGCTGGCAAAACTGCTGCCTTATGCGGATCAGGCCAATCTGCAGAACCTGGTTGACTTCAATATTCAGATGGGACATCCGGCTCTGGGTGATCTGCCTGTCTCCATGCATGAAGTCGCTAAAACAGTTGTGCCGATGTTCCTGTGTCCCAGTGATCCGGCTCCTGCTGTCAATCATATTCCGACCTATCCCACCGGAACCGTTTATGCGGGTACCAACTATGCCATGAATCAAAGCAGTGGCATTCAGATTCCAGATCCCGGTCAGGTACACCCCATGCGTACCGGCGATGGTCTCTGCTGGGTGGGGGCCAACCTGAAAATGCGAGATATCACCGATGGTACTACCAATACGATCGCCTTTGCTGAATCAACACGTGGGAATGGAACCCGGACTTCCAATAGTGATCCCATCACGAATCCTCTGCTGTATCGACGTATGGTTTCTTCCGATGTTTATACTGGGTCACAGACTGACTGGGACAGTGGTCGCCTTACCACCTGGTTGCGGGGAACCGTTCCAGAAGGGCCTGTCATGAATGGCTATTATACACCTAACAGTGATACAGCAGACGCCATTAATGGCTCTTCAAAGCTGACCGCTGCCCGCAGCTATCACACTGGCGGAGCGAATGTCGTTCTTTGTGATGGCAGTGTTCGCTTTGTGGGGGATTCCATTGACGTAAACCTCTACCGCGGACTCTGGACTCGCAGTGGAGGAGAAGTCATCGGGGAATTCTGATGAGCTAACGGAAATACCAGTCGTTCACGAACAGATGCAGACCCAGGTTTGCATCTGTTCGCTTTGAATATGAGTTGCTCCATCAGAGATAAAATAGAAATTACCCCTGATTTAATCCCTGTTTCCTCTTGAGACTCAATATGTCAGATACAATCACCAACTCGTCAACGGTAGATGAAAATCAAACGGAAACCCAGTCTGCCACAACAGCGAGGCAAGCGAATGCAAAACCGTCAAAAAGCGGCTTATATACGATCGTCTGGCGCTGGCATTTTTATGCAGGGATTCTGTCTGCTCCTATTCTCTGGATGATTACGATCACTGGCGCGATTTATGTCTTCAGTACCGAACTTTCCGAGTGGCGTGACCAGGCATTATTGAATGTTTCACCACAAGAGGAACGAATCAGCTACGATCGCCTCCGCGAGATTGCCTCCAGCCATGCAGCATCAGAAGATCTGGAAGGAATGGTCGTTCGTTCCGATCCGGCGCATTCTGTTTTCTTTCTTGCGCACATCGAAGGGGAGCCCGGCAATCGAGCAGACGATCAGCACCAGCGTATTTTTCTGAATCCCTATGATGGCAGTTTACTGGGAACCCGCATCGCGGAACACGATTTCTTTGCTTTCGTACTCAAGTTACATCGCAACTTGATGCTGGGGACAACGGGCCACATTCTGACGGAACTTGTTACCTGCTGGGGGCTGATTTTGTTAGCAAGTGGCATCTATCTCTGGTGGCCGCGAGGCAAAAAGAATGCAGGGGTCTGGCTGCCGCGGATTAAAGGAAAATTCTATGCAGTGCTCCGCGACTGGCATGCCGTTTCGGGTTTTTACCTGGTACCGCTCATTGGGATTGTCGCCATCACCGGATTGCTTTTCACGCAGATCATGGGAACCGGATTTAACACGACGATCAAGAAAATGGGGCACTGGCCACCAGAATGGTTTCTGACTGCGGAGGCTCCAGCGCCTACACCCGATGCAAAGCCGATGACGCTGGACCAGGTCGTCCCATTATTTATGGAACACAGTCGATCGGCTGAAGACGCTGTCGCCATTCGCTTTGCAGAAAAACCGGAACTGGCGCATAAAGCCTTTTATATGATTGATGACGATAAGAATTCACTGCGTACCGTTTCGGTGAATCAATATACGGGAGAAAAATTCAGTATCCTGGATCCCCCCGATCTGCCTTTTTTGTATCGGGTGCGACTTTGGGCCGTATCAATTCACATGGGTAAAATATTCGGCATGCCCACCAAGATACTGGCGATGATTGCCAGTCTGGGTTTATTGGGATTATCTGTGACAGGCATCTGGATGTGGTGGAAACGCCGTCCTACCGGACGCAGTGGTTTCCCTCGCGCACCACTTCCCCAATCACTGCCCGTCTGGGGATGGGCGCTGATCATTGTGGTAGGAGTACTGCTGCCAGTTGCAGGCGTCTCGATCCTTCTAATCTGTTTACTGGACTGGATCTGTTTTTCACACCTGCGCAGGAAAAACGCAGTCTGAAATTACAAGTCCTGAAACGGAATGTTAGAGGGCATCACATTTAATCATTGTGTCTGCCGATCTATTATCCTCGGTCCAAATGGCCCTGGAGACGCTAGGGTAAAACTGGATACAGTCTAAATCGTTCCCCGGCCTTGCTGCAGCAGTGTCAGGGGCCGTTTTTTACCGACCGAGACAGCAGGCCAGACTGCAATCAGGACTGAGAATGCCAGCATTCCAGCCAGTCCACTTAGAATGGCAAACCAGGGTACGGACAGATCGGGGTGCAGCCCGCCGAAAAAGCTGAAGTATTGTGCAATCCCGGCACCACACCAGCCTGCCATCATACCGAAACCAAAGCTGATCAAGCCTGCGACAATGCCGATCAGCAGCCCTTCTGCCAGAATGACAAGCACGAGTGACCAGCTGGTAATGCCCAGCGAACGCAGGACACCCATTTCCCAGCGGCGAGATCTGACTGAGGCAATGATGACATTCAGTACGCCAAATCCGGCGATCAGAATTGTGATCAGTGGAATCTGGCTCAACATCCAGATCCAGCGACTGGCGGCACCGCGGGTAATGGCACGAATATCTTCAACAGGCATCATGCGCAGTCCACGAGCACCTTCAGAAGATGCCAGGGGATCATCATTGGCTGCTATCGCAGGGACCTGCAGTTGTGTTTGGGCAGCCTCTAAGATCTGATCTGGATTGGCCTGATTCGAAGCATAATTGAACCAGACATACGAGGCGACCGGTTTGTTGAAGTCCTGGGCGACCGATTCATAGCTGGCGAAGACCAGCGCGGCTGCCCGATGGGTCCGGGACCGGAAGCCGGTCAATTTTGTCTGCCAGTGCCAGCCTGGTAACCGCACTGCACCAGCAATGGTGTATTTTATCGGTTGATCCGGATTCTCGGGTGGGACCAGTGTGAACTGATCTCCTGTCGCGAGTCCTGTCTCCTTCAAAAAGTGATCGGGGACTACGCAGGCATTTCCCTGTTGCAACAGAGGAACAGCAGACTCGGGTGAACCAGCCACCCATTCCAGGTCGAACAGGGGACGCTCTCCCAGAAACGCACCTTCCGGATCGATGCCGACGATGACGACATTGTCCTGCCTGGTAACCGAGGCCCGTTCAGCACTATTTGTCAGATCGTTCAGCAGGCGCGGCTGTTCAACTACGATCGGTTCACACCGCTCTGGATCGATGCCGGGAACTGCAGCAAGAGCGGCTGCTTCCTCTGGGGGAATCTCAAGCGCACGAAAGGCGATCAGCGCATCAGGCGCCCAGGGACCAGGAATGAAGGCTTCCAGCATCGTAAATCCCCAGACCAGAATTCCAATATACAGCCCCATGCCTATGGCGATGGAGATGGCGGCTCCTACCGTCCGCCATAGATGGTTGGTGATCTGGCTGCGCAGCAGTTTGGGATCGAGTCCGCACAGTCGCGCCAGTACAGGGCTGCCCCAGCGATCAACCAGAATCACAATTCCTGGTGACAGCAGAACGAAACCGACAGCCATTGAGGTAAAACCAATGACTAGCGTGGCAGTCATGCCACGGGTTTCTCCTGGAGGAAACAGAAATACCAGCAGAGGGTTGATGCAGATCAGAATCAACCCCAGTCCGACGGTTTTGCAGGGCGCTGTCTGCAGCCCAGCGAGTTGCGGACGCGGAGCCATGGCATCGATTGGTTTGACGCGTGTGACCTGCCAGATTGGAATGAGTGATGCCAGAAATGCACCACCAAAAGTCGCGAATGCCGCAAGCAGGAGACTGAATGGTCCCACGGACGAACCGTGGTGCAATAATCCTCCCGACGCACGAACGGACATCCAGAGCAGCAACTGACCAAGCAGAATTCCCCCCACTAAGCCGATCGCTGCCAGCAACAAACCTTCACAGGCAATCAAGGAGCCGACTTCAAAACGTGTAAAACCAATCGCACGCAGGATGGCATACTGTCGAACACGTTCCGTGATTCCCATACTCAAGGTCGAGAAAATGACGAGCATCGCAATCAAAATGGCGATTCCTGTTGCCGCATATGACTGAATCAGAACATTCTGCGCACTGGCTGATTCATCAAGTGCTTCTTCAATATCAATCGATTCCTGAAATTGCACAGGGGTTGAATAGCGACTGAGCCGCGGACCCCAGCCAAAGCGAAAGCGGGTCAGGTCAGCGTCTGGTTGCAGCGCAACGCCGATCATGCTGATCTCTGCCTGTTTGGCGAAAAGTTTTTCGGCGGCAGCAGTGGAAACAAAAAATTCACCAGAGCCGGGAGTGATGATCTGGATTGCTGCTTCTCCGCCAGGACCAATGATGGTGGGAGCATCGACAATTCCGATCACCTGAAACGGCTCTGTTTGATCACCGTCCCCGATGGAAACAGAGTCACCAGTTTTAAGCCCCCATATTCTGGCAACATCGGCTCTGACCACGGTTTCACGTGAGTTCAGCCGGGAAGGATCCAACCAGTGACCAGCGTGCATGTCGAAGGGAGGCTCATGCGAATCGGTTGCCAGTATCATGGAAACCGGTCGTCTCTGCGAGGCCTGATCCGGTGGGGACGACGAATTGTCATCAGGAGAAGCGGGCGGGCCGTCAGTCAGGGATGATTCCGTTTTCTCATTCTTTAGCGAGAGAAGTGGTCGAACTTTCAACATCTCTCCCCAGAAGGGATCGGCGGCTGCAACCGAGGTATCGCTTCTCAAATCGGAAAGCACTTCGGCAGGTATGACCGTTTCGCCATTCAGATCGATGGGAGCGACTGCCAGTTCGTAACGCCCCAAAACCAGATCTGAATAAATGTCAAAGTTTTTCAGAAGCATATCATATCCACTGGCTACCCAGACCACGATGCAGGTTGCTGCAATGGTCGCCAATGAAGTGAGCATCAATCTGGTGGGACGTTCTCGTACAAATGAGAGGGCAACGCGAAAAACTTTTCTCACACCATTACTCCCGTAGCCGAATTCAGAACTCCCTGGTACTGGCTGGCGATTTCCTGTGGATCAAATTTGCCACTGGGAGCAAATTCCGCGAGGTTCTTTCCATCTTTAAGAACGACGACCCGGTCGGCCCACATGGCGACGTGCGGCTCATGTGTCACAATTACGATCGTTCGATTTTGCTCAGTACAGAGTTCGCGCAACAGTCGACAGATTTCCTGGCCGGAAACCGAATCGAGACTACCCGTGGGTTCGTCAGCCAACAGGATGGCCGGATTGGTGATCAGGGCACGTGCGATGGCGATCCGCTGCTGTTCGCCTCCCGAGAGGGCGTCCGGCTTGTGAGTTCGTCGGTCTGTCATTCCCAGTCGTTCCAGCAAAGCACCCACACGTTCTTCAAGCCCCGGTTCCTCCGACGCAGGCAAACGAATATTGTCTTCCGCAGACAGACTGGGGATGAGGTTAAATGCTTGAAATACCAGTCCGATATTGAGTCCGCGAAATTTCGTCAACTCATAGTCCGAGAGCGAAGCCAGATCCTGACCATCCACGCTGACTGTTCCCGCATCAATGTCCGTCAGGCCGGTCATGGCATGTAACAGTGTGCTCTTGCCTGATCCGGAGGCACCCATGATGGCAACCAGTTCTCCGATCCGTACGGTGAGGTTGACTCCGTCCAGCGCAGAGATGGTCGTTTTCCCCTGGTGAAAACGTTTGACAACGGATTCGACTTTGAGCGGAGGCGCAGAGGAATGGTCGAGAGTGTTCATGTTGAATATATTTCAGTCAAGGGGAATCAGGAAGAGACTTGATACGCTCTGCCTTACATCGCAGAGCGACCTGACTGCAACAGTTGCAGCAGTTTCATACGACAGATCGAAAACGCAGGCCACAAGGCGGCAATCAGGCAGAGAAACAGCGTGATTCCAAATCCCAGGCCGATCTGCTTCCAGGGGATGACCAGTGAGGGGCGCAGCCCGCCAAAAAAACTCACATACTGTGAGATGCCCGCGCCACACCAGCCCGCCATTACTCCAAAGCCCAGACTCAGACAACAGGCTACCAGTCCGACCAGCAAACTTTCGGCTAGAATCAACCGTGCCAATGCAGAGCGTGAGAGCCCCACGGCCCGCATGACACCAATGTTCCAGGTGCGTGCCCGGATGGAAGCCATGATGGTATTGAGAACCCCCAGGCCAGCGATCAGCAGCGTCACCAGAGGTAACTGGCTCATACCCCAGATCATCCCATCGGCTCGATTATGGATCAAATCCTGGACTCCCTGTCGGGTACTGATGCGGACAGCGGAACCAAAGTTGGTGGCACCGATCTTCCAGGTTCCCTGGTAATTAGTTGGCTGCGCTTTACCTGAATATGTGGCGGCAATCTTTTGCAGGGAATTTCCCATATCATCCAGCGAAGCGTTAGCTTCGGTTTGTGTCCAGAAGAAATTGATCTTCTTAAAGTTAAAATCATGACGCACTGTATTGATATCAGCAAAGACCATGGCGGCAGCCCGGTCTCCGCGACGACGCAGTCCGGAAAGTTTTGTCATCCAGTGCCAGCCGGGAAGTTCAACGATGCCGGCGACTTCATACCGAAAGGCTTTATCAGGATTTTCCGGCAAGAGTACTTCAAAGGAATCTCCCAGTCCTAAACTCGCTTCTGTAGCAAAGTGATCGGGGATGATGCAGGC
>AZIC01005040.1_pt1 | contig 13393 bp, 7 predicted proteins | sample 359061 | NCBI WGS metagenome assembly AZIC01 (sample SAMN02429709, study PRJNA222657) | marine sediment metagenome | biome: Sediment sample; isolation source: sample MGS-MES from oil contaminated site at the harbour of Messina (Sicily... | place: Italy: Messine | collected 2011-04-30 | depth 1 m m
AGTGGCGGCAAAGGAGTCATAGGTTTTTTCGCTATGCCCGAGCAGCGTCTGGAAAATACGACCTTTACCATAGTGATAGGTCCAGGCCAGTGGTTCATTATTTTTCGTCACTTTGGATCTGGCTGTGATGAGAGGCTCAACAGGTTCTGTGCCGTCCTGACGAAAATAGAGTTCGTCGGTGACCGGAAAATTCTGCAGATTTCGGGTGAGTGGATGTGTGTCGTCTGTAATCTGGACGGTGAATTCTCCGAAGGCGTCATGGCCGCTTTTTTGATCCCCCGTGCCTTGATGATTCCAGACACGGCGGACAATTTTACGATACTCGGGCCAGTCAGACTCTCCTGCCTGGGGGAGTGAGAAATGAAAGGCACCATTGGCGAAATGGATTAAGATTAGTCCTCCGCCCTCTTGCAGATAATTCATGAACGCGGTGCGGGATGTCTGACTCAGCGGTGTGCCATCGTGCCAGTTGGTATAGTTCTGAATGATGACCTGGTAGTCCTGTAGATTTTTCTTCGACAGATCTTCGATGTCATTGGTGACTTCTACTTTAACCCGCGGGTCTCGCTCCAGTTGTTGCTTAAGCACGGGAGTAGTTTTTTTCCAGTTATGCCAGGCGTGCGCCTCGTTGCCCGAGAATAGTAATACTCGAATGGGTTGAGTATCGATTAACGCGGGCTCGGTTCCCTGTACGCCAGCCAGGGCAGTACTGATTTCTTGATGAGTGTAGTAGCGGGTTTCCACGCCGTTTTGGGGGATTTCGATCCCTGCGGTCCAGGCAATCGCATTCAGGATGAATTTTCGAAAGGCAGGGTTTTGCCAGTTATCATAAAAGTGCCCGCAGGTCGTGCCAAAGCCGCGTCCCCCCTGGCTGCGTTCTTTAGCCCAGGCAACAATATTTCCGTTTTCAGGGCGTCCTTTGAGATCAGAGACTTCCAGTAACGTGGTCAGTTGCTGATCTGCGGGCTGGAAGCGGATGTTGTAATAAAACTCCTCGCGAAGCTCAAACGGTTCGATCCCCCGGCAGATCGGGTGTTCGGGCTTAGGGAGTGTTACCGGAGCTTTGAGTGTTTTGATCGCTGAATACCACTTGCGTTTTCCATTCTCTTCCCAGTCGAAATAGCCGCCGGACCAGTTCTGAATCTGTTTGGCATACTGGTCGGGGGCGAATGTGGAGAAATGAAATGTCAGAAAGCCACAGCCCCGGTCAATCTGCTGCTGGATCTGTTTCAGATGTGCTGCATTGGCAAAGTGAGGCGCTTCCGCAAATTTCTCGCCGTCTCTGCCATCCGAGATAACCATGATGGTGTCGGCGTCATTCAGCGTCTCCGGATTTTCCGGCCAGCCATCCAGATGATATTCGACCTGGACTTTGTTTCGAATATTGGAATTATCGAGCATGACCTTGAGCAGTTTGACCGACCAGGGATAATCATGAATCCCGTTTCCCACCGGTCCATGACTTTTAGGACCTGCAATCAGGACAATTTTATGCCGCTCAACAGGTTGTTTTCGGGAAGTCTCTGCTGACTGAAGCGTATTCGCCGACAAACAGAGACAGAACAGGAGACCGATTAAATATCGCAAAATCATGTGACCTCTGGATCTCAATTATTCAGGGAACGAATGAGGTTCTTCTGACATGAACACTTTCGTCAAGTGAAATTCTCAATAAGATATCTTACCGATGCGAGTGAGAAAATACTTCCAGCCGATTGGAAAAAATGAAATTCCTGCAGGTTGAATTCTTTTCCAGGCTGGCTGCTACAATCATTGGATTCGCAATTGCGACGAGTCCCTCCATCGTTCATGATGGATAAATTGTATCAACCGACTGCTATCTTATAAATCCTCACCATTCATCTGGAAGTTGACATGTATCTCAAAAGTGCGCTCGCCCTGTTGTTGGCAATTGTCCTGTTACTTACTTTGCCTGACTTGCAGGCTGTCGAAAAACAACAGGCTGCCAAACCAAATATTCTAGTGATTCTTTGTGATGATCTGGGTTATGGGGATCTGGCCTGTTATGGTCATCCCGTGATCAAAACGCCTCATCTGGATCAGTTGGCTTCCGAGGGGATGCGTCTGACAGACTGTTACGCCAGTGCCCCCGTCTGTTCCCCGTCGCGGGCCGGTTTGTTGACAGGCCGGACTCCCAATCGTCTGGGCGTGTATGACTGGATCCCTGAAGGTCATCCGATGCATCTGAAGCGGGATGAAGTTACTGTGGCGCAATTGCTGCAGCAGGCAGGTTATGATACGGCTCATGTGGGAAAGTGGCATTGCAATGGCCTGTTTAATTCCAAAGAGCAACCCCAGCCGGGCGATCATGGTTTTCGTCACTGGTTCAGCACCCAGAATAATGCCCTGCCTACACATGAGAACCCCAATAATTTTGTGCGGAACGGGAAGCCCCTGGGAGAAATTGAAGGGTTTTCCTGTCAGATTGTTGCCGATGAAGGAATCCGCTGGTTAAATGACTGGCGTGACAATGAAAAGCCGTTCTTTCTGCATGTCTGCTTTCATGAGCCACACGAACGGGTGGCCTCTCCCCCTGAACTGGTAGAAAAATATCTAGACAAAAGTTTGTATGAAGATCAGGCTCAGTACTTTGCGAATGTCGCGAACATGGACCGCGCCGTCGGAAAGCTGTTGAAAAAACTAGATGAAATGAATGTCGCCGACAATACGCTGGTATTCTTCACATCCGATAATGGACCCGAGACATTAAATCGCTATGGGAAAGGCTCACGACGCTCCTGGGGATCGCCGGGTGTGCTACGTGGTATGAAACTGCATATTTATGAAGGAGGGATTCGCGTGCCGGGGATTGTCCGCTGGCCAGGGAAAATCAAGGCAGGTCAGGACGTCGCAACACCTGTCAGCAGTGTTGATCTGCTGCCGACCTTCTGCGAAATCGCAGGTGTCGCAGTGCCTGATCAGCGCCCGCTGGATGGTGCCAGTCTGCTACCCCTGTTTGCCGGGAACAAGATTGAGCGAACGACGCCTCTGTTCTGGAATTACTATCGTGCTTACAGTACGCCGCGCGTGGCGATGCGCGAGGGAGACTGGAAAGTCGTGGCTCACTGGAGCGGTCCGGAAGGCATCATCCCCCTGGGAGGGAACGTCAATTCGGTCTCTCAGGAGTTCATCAAGAATGCGAAGCTGACAAAGTTTGAGTTGTATAACCTCAAAGACGATATCGGTGAGCAGCATAACCTGGCCTGGCAGGAGCAGAAGCAACTGGTTGCGCTCAAGAAAAAGCTGGTGAAGAAGTATACGGCTATTCAGAAAGAAGGACCCGTGTGGGATACCAGCGAATACGATCAGCGGCGGAAAAAAACGTTGATAAAAAAATCTGCAAAATAAACGTTCTCTCTTTCAGGTTCATACTCAGTCCTGCTCAATTGGAGGGAAATCGATTTCCCGGTCGAATCCCTATTCTCAACAGTCAGGGCGACTGTTAAAGTGAAATCCCGCAGTCAAATTGTCCTACCTGTTTTCATTGAAATTGATCTGGTATCGCCATGTCTTATTTACGTGTTTTCTGCCTGTTGTCTGTTTTCTGCCTGCAGGCTCTGCCCCAAACTGTTGAAGCACAAGCTGTTCGCAATGTTGGTTTTGAGCCGACCGCATTTGCGCTGACAGGGGCTCGTGTGGTCACTCAGCCGGGAACTGCCCTGGAGAATGGGACGGTTTTGATACGCGATGGATTAATTGAAGCTGTCGGGGTGGATCTGAAGATTCCAGTGGATGCAGAGGTGATCGACTGCACGGGGTTCGTGATTTACCCGGGTTTTATTGATGCTGCTTCCAGCGAGTTACTCAATAAAGAGATCAAAGCCCCCCAGCCGAGTGAGCGAAAAGTCGATTTTGGACGCTATGCCCTGGCGGCGACGCGCCCTGATAATCGAAATTATCTCAGCCCGGAATTTCTGGCGAATGAAGCCGTCGTTCGCAAAAAGAACAGTTTCGAAAAATACCAGAAGGCCGGTTTCACAACGGTGCATCTGCTTCCCCAGGGAAAAATCGCCAGTGGCCAGGGGACGCTGCTTTCAACCAGTGAGCTACCGGTCAGGGAAGCGACGCTGGACAAATCGACGATGAGTGCTTTTCGCCTGTATGCGCCACACGGTAATGTTTATCCCACCACGCTGATGGGGGCACTCGCGCATTTACGTCAGACCTTTTTAGATACACAGCATTACGAACAGCATTGGAATCTGTACGAGGAACAAAGTGCCTTCGTCAAACGTCCTCCGACCGATCCTGCTTACGCAGAGTTGAAGAAGGTCCTGCATGGCAATAAAACTCCCGTGTTTACCGCTGACTCACGGGACGAAATTTTCAGGACGCTCGATTTCTGTGCTGAATTTGATCTAAAGCCGGTGATCTATGGGGGCGAAGAAGCATACCTGTGTCTGGATCGCCTGAAAAAGGAATCGAGTGGCTTGATCATCCGCTTGAACATGTCCGAAAAGCCCGAAGTAAAAGAACCGCAGGATGGTAAGAAGCTGACGACTAAGTTTGCTGATCCGGTGCGCGTCCAGCAGGAAAAACTCCGCATCTGGAAAGAAAAGATCCAGGGACTGAGTCGGCTGGCAGAAAGTGGTTTACCGATCGCTGTCTCTTCTGAATCGATGAAAAAACATGTGGAAGATCTTCTGCCCCAATTGCGGATCGCGGTAAAAGAAGGTCTGTCAGCAGATCAGGCTTTGCGTTTTCTGACCTTGGATGCGGCGGCTCTACTGGACATGAAGTCTCGCCTGGGAACAATTGAAGCGGGTAAGCTGGCACATGTGACGGTGATGTCCGGCCCCTGGGAAGAGGGGGAAACCAAAGTACGCTATCTGTTTGTGGATGGTCTCAAGCTGGATTTCGAAGAAAAGAAAAAAGATGACGAAGAGGACAAGCCGGAATCCAAGGCAAAAGATAAAACCAGACCTGTGACTGTTGATTTAGCCGGTGAATGGGGCGTCGAAATTCAGTCGGCTCAGGGCAAGGTCATTGGTCAACTGCAACTCGCGCAGGAAAAGACTTCGTTGCGGGGTACGTTTTCGAGTGAAAAAGGCGACGGAAAAGTCACTTCCGGGAAAGTTGAAAAAGCACAGTTTGAATTCACTGTGGCTATTGGTGCCGGAGAACATTCCATTGAGCTACAGTTTAAAGGTGAATTGGGAAAAGAGTTGAAGCCGGAATCGCTTTCCGGAAAACTGAAGTCGGCTTTCGGGACGGAAACAAAGTGGTCGGCGGTTCGCAAAGTGAAAACGAGCGAACCGGTCGTTGAGAATCCCATTCAGCTCTCCCTGGAGGGAATGGACGACGGTGATGATTTGCTGGCCGATTCCGACAACGAAATTCTGGTGGCAGAAAAACCGGTTTTGAAAAGCGAAGACCGACCGAGCCTGCATCAGTTCAACACGGAGTTGAAGGCAGATCGTATTAGCCAGGCTGCGCGCACAGGCGGAAACCTGCTGCTGGAAAATGGAACGGTAATCACTGTCACCGGCGAAACACTGCCGCAGACCTCGGTTCTGGTGAAAAAGGGCAAGATTGTTGCCATTGGAGGCGACCTGAAAGTACCTGAGCAGACAACGGTCATTGATGTCACCGGTCTGTATGTGATGCCGGGCATCATTGACACCCACAGTCATATCATGATCACAGAAGGGATCAACGAGTATTCGCAGTCGATTGTCCCTGAAGTCCGCGTACGCGATGTTGTGAATACGGCGGATGTATCTGAGTATCGGGCATTAGCGGGGGGAGTGACTGCCGCGCGGTTGTTTCATGGTTCAGCCAATGTAATTGGTGGTCAGGATGCGGTTGTGAAACTCAAACACGGTATGTCAGCCCGGGAGCATATACTGCACGACGCTCCTCAAGGGGTGAAATTTGCTCTGGGAGAAAACGTCAAATATCGCACTTCGCGTTTTCCCAATACCCGCATGGGGGTCGAAGCGACACTGCAACGGGCGTTTCTGGAAGCCATCGATTACCGTCGACAGTGGCAGGAGTATGAGAAATTACAGAAAAACGAACCGGATATCAAACGGCTGCCTCCGCGACGGGACCTGCGGCTGGAAGCGCTGGCGGACATTGTAAACCACGAAAAGTTTATCCATTCGCACTGTTATCGCGCGGATGAAATTCTGATGCTGTTGCGGGTGGCGTCCAATATGGGCATTCGCGTCTGGTCGCTGCAACATGTCCTGGAAGGCTATAAGATCGCTCCCGAGATCCTGGCCCACGGTGCCAGTTGCAGTACGTTTTCAGACTGGTGGGCTTATAAAATTGAAGCCTTTGATGCAGTGCCCTATAACGCAGCGCTGCTGAATGAAGCTGGCATCAATACCGTCATCAAAAGTGATGACTGGGAATTGATCCGGCATCTCTATCTGGAAGCAGCCAAGACGGTCCGCTATGGGAATATGTCATTCAATGAAGCGTTGCGTACCATCACAATCAATCCGGCGAAGGAACTGGGTCTCGATCAGCAGATGGGCTCCATAGAGATCGGTAAAGATGGTGACTTCGCTGTGTTCAGCGGACATCCCCTGAATGCCTACTCTCGCTGTGAGATGACCATCATCGAGGGAGAAGTCTATTTTGATCGCAAGCAGCAGCCCACTGCAATGACAGAATCGGCTGAGCGGCGTTCCACGACACCACATGTCTCTATCGCCGCACAGACTGATGCAAAACTGGCATTGCCCACAACGGAGGTGACGGAGTATGCGATAACCGGAGCGACTCTGCATCCGGTCGATCGAGGAGATATTGTCAAGGGGACACTCATTGTCAAAGATAACAAGATAACTTATGCAGGGCCTGCAAAAACACTGCCCGCCGAGATGACGATAATTGATGCAGCAGGACTGCATATTTATCCCGGCATGATCGATTCCGGTTCCACATTAGGATTAACAGAAATCGACAAGGTCCGCGAAACACGCGACTATGCAGAAAGTGGTGACCTGCAGCCCGATTTGCGAACGGGCGTAGCGATCAATCCCGATTCCGAGTTGTTTCCTGTGGCTCGCGCGGGAGGAATTACGACAGTGTTAGTCAGTCCGCAGTCCGGTTTGATCTCCGGTCAGGCTTCCCTGGTGCAGACGGCAGGCTGGACCGCGCCGGAAATGGTGATGGAACTGGAAGCTGGCTTGCAAATCGACTGGAGTACGAAACAGGAACGCCAGGACGAATTGAAAGACTTTGTGAAGCAGGCGCGCCTGTATCAGAAACTCAAACAGCAGACCAGGGAGAAAGGAACGCGGGAGCCGGTTACCGATCCACGGTATGAAGCGTTGATTCCCTACCTGCAGCAAAAGAAGCCGGTCTTCATTGAAGCGAATTCTCGTGAAGCGATTGCCGGTGCCCTGCTGTTTGCAGAAGAGGAAAAACTGCGGATTGTGATTACCGGTGGTGCGGATGCCTGGAAACTGGCAGAGGAGTTGAAGCAGCGGAAGGTTTCTGTGATCCTCGGTCCGGTGATGCAGAAGCCACAGGACGACAACGATCCTTTCGATGCACCTTATGCGAATCCGGGGCATCTATATGACGCGGGAGTTCCATTTTGTATTCGTTCTCACAGTGCCTGGAATTCGCGGAATACACCGTTTGAAGCCGCGATGGCGGTCGCATATGGACTGCCAGAGCAGGCTGCTTTAAGAGCGGTCACACTGTCTGCCGCTGAAATTCTGGGGATCGACAATCAGGTCGGTTCACTGACTGCGGGCAAACTGGCTAATCTGGTAATTGCCGACGGTTCCCCGCTGCAACATACTTCACATATCAAAGCGGTTTGTGTCGGTGGGAAAATACTGCCACCAGAAAGTAAACAGACGCGACTGTATGAACGGTATCGCGGTCGATTGCTGAAGCTGAGAGAATCACGGGGAAATAATCAGCCAACACCGATTCCCCTGGAAACGCAGAAAGCGGAACCGGCAAAGAAACCTGCCAATACCAAATAGCAGTTTTGTTTAACGGACGACTCTGCCTTCCATCGATTTGATTTTTAATACGTGCATCGTTCGACTGAAACGGTCCGGATTCTTTTTGAATTCTTCCCGGGATTCCAGGTCAACAAACAGGTACAGGTTGTGATCGTAGTAGGCACCGTATTTTGTATCGCCGGGAATGGCGCGGTCCTGCTTATTCAGAATCACAGGATCGCAGCCCAATAGTTGCGGGGCATAGCGTCCGGGATCAATCTTGAAAATTTCGAGTTCAGTACGACTGGAAAGCAGATAGGTGATACCCTGGTAAGGCCAGCTGAATTCCTCTTTGCCTTTCGTCCATTTCCGATCCCGGGTCAAAGCGATCGGGCTGTACCCTTCCAGGCCGATCCTGGCAGGGTCCGTCGCGACATAGTCTTTTTCTTCTACTTCAATCTCAACCGATTCTTCTTCAACTGATTCATTTTCCTGTTGCTTGCGCGCCATTAGTTCCTGTTTACTTTTTCGTGCCAGATAGACTCTGCGATCATTTTCATAGCGGGAAGCACCCCGCCCGAGAAAACTTAAATAGGTGTTTTTCTGTTGCATACCGTCGGTGCGCGTAATGATGGTTCCCGTGGGTGTCAGCAGGATATCACTGGGGAGCGAACGCACATTAAAACGATCGACGAGTTGTGGATACTGATCGCTGTCGATTTTGACACCAATGATGCGTTTTCCGAGCACGCCTTTTATGGTCTGCGTACTTAGCACAGACTGTTCCATCTGATGACAGGGGCCACACCAGGAAGCATGGAAATGCACGAGCAGTGGCACGTCTTTGTCCTGCGCGATTTTTTGCGCAGCCTGAAAGTCATGCAACCATTCACCAGCGAAAGCAGAGCTGATTGATATCGCAAGCAGAGTGAACGTGACTGTTATGATTGATACAAATTGATGTCTAATGGATTCGGTGATGAATCGCATGAATATATCCCCGCAAATCTTCTGAATACATGAACGAGCTCGCGTTCAGTAAATGCGACAGCAGAGTTGTGAGTACTCTGATATCTTCGTTGTTATCGGTTCGTTGTGGGGAGGTTGTTGTGAAGTATTACACTGGATTCGAAACGTGCTGTGAGGAATTAAAAAAAAGACAGGGTCGTAACGGATTGCGCTGGAAGTTAAAAAGTAAACTTATACCAGTTTAACTAACCGGACCGGAGAAACTCACTGGAGAGTCTCTTGAGTTTGAGGTGTCGAGTCCGTAATGAACTTGAGAAAGTTTTCCAGGAGTTGCAGTCCACATTTGGTGAGAATCGATTCCGGGTGAAACTGTACACCGAATAACGGGGCACTCTGGTGTTCGATTGCCATTGGTATGCCCTCTTCTGTACGAGCCGTAATCTGCAATTCGGCTGGCAGAGTTGCTTCATCGATGATCAGCGAGTGATAGCGTGTAGCGGGGAACGGGACAGGCAGACTGGATAACAGGCGTGAATTATGATGAAAGATCAGAGACGTCTGGCCGTGTACGGGATGTGGTGCTCTGATAATTTTTCCCCCCAGACTGGTGGCGATCGACTGATGCCCGAGGCAGACGCCAAGAATCGGGATCTGCCCGGTAAAGTGACGGACCAGTTCCTGGCTGAGGCCTGCTTCTTCTGGAGTACAGGGGCCCGGTGAGAGGACCAGGGCAGACGGCTTCAGTTCCGTTGCCTGTGTGAGCGTGATTTGATCGTTGCGGATGACGTGCGTTTCCTGACCGAGCTCCTCAAAATAGCGAGCCAGGTTAAACACGAAGCTGTCATAGTTATCAATAATCAGGATCATCAAATTAATTCTGAATCAGTAATTTAACTGTGAAGTGCGGCAATCATGCCCGCCGCCTTGTGCAGGGTTTCCTCGTATTCCAGTCGTGGTTGACTCTGGGCGATAATCCCGCCTCCGACCGGGAACTGAATCCAGCCCTTGCGCACGGTGAAGGTCCGAATCAGAATGTTGCTGTCGAATTCCCCATTCAGGCCGGCGTAAAACAGACAGCCGCAGTAGGGGCCGCGCACGGTGGGTTCAAGTTCCGCGATGATTTCCATTGAACGCACTTTAGGGGCCCCCGTAATGGAACCGCCGGGAAAGGAGGCAGCGAGCAGGTCCCAGACAGTCGTTTCGGGTTTGAGTTGCCCGCGAACTTCTGAGACCAGGTGTTGAACCGTTTCGTATGTTTCCACTGAGCAGAGGTGGGGCACTCGGATGCTCCCGGGCAGGCAGACGCGCGACAGGTCATTGCGGAGCAGGTCGACGATCATCACATTTTCAGCCTGATCCTTTTCGCTTTCCCGCAGTTCATCACGCGTGAGCAGGTCGGCTTCCGGGACATATTTTCGACGGCGAGTTCCCTTGATAGGTCGTGTTTCCACTTCGTTGTGGGATACATTCAGAAAACGTTCGGGCGAGGCACTGAGGACTGCCCAGTCATCCCAGCCAAAATACCCGGCAAACGGAGCAGGATTCTTAGATCGTAAATTCAGATAGAGTTCCGCAGGATGACTCATCGTTCGACTGAGCAGGCGATGTGAAAAGTTCGTCTGAAATATATCACCCGCGTAAATATATTCAATGATTCGTGCAATACGATCCTGAAACTGCTGTTTACTGAAATTGCTGAAGATATGGGGATAACCTTCCAGCGGAACTGCAGAAGAAAGCGCTTCCAGAGGCAGCGGAGGCTCCGTATTCCACTGCGGCAGCGGATCGCTCCTGCTGCTACGATCAAAGAGGACTGAATCAATGCGTGCTTTGACAGACTGACAGCGTTGGGCCGCTCGTTCGTAACTCTGTGAATTCAGACTCTCGTCGAAGCCCTGCACGATCAACCAGGCACGCTGTTGTTGATGATCCCAGGCGACGACCCAGTCGTAAAAACCGACGGCGAAATCGGGGAGCTGGAATTCATCCTGTGGTGCACGGGGGAAATCTTCCCAGCAGCGTCCCAGCTCGTACGAGAGTAACCCGGCGAACCCCCCCTGAAAAGGAGGCAGTCCCGGAACCGATTCGACCCGATGGCGTGCCTGTACTTCGCGCATCAGCACAAAAGGATCTGTTCCCAACTCAGCGGTCTGAATTTGAGTCCGCGTGAGAGGATTGCACATCAAGTATGAATAGTGTCCCTGTGAGGACGACTGGCGGGCACTGTCCAGAACCAGCAGGTTGTCCTCGCCGGCAAACTCGAGCAGCAGTTGTTCCAGGTCCGGACAAGGGATCAGTTCTTCCACAAGCGGGAGCTGATTTGCGCTGAGGCTCCCCTGCTCTTGAGACAGATCCTGAGATAGTTTTCCAGACATGATACATCAATTTTTAACTAAAGCGTGCTGCGAGCACCCGACATTCAAAGGCCACTGAGACCTTAGTATAACAGGACCCGGATCGAGAAGGAATCATCAGCGAGGTCCACATTGCGGGTCTTCACCCTGCTCGCGGCGGCGGTCTAGTGCGCTGATCTCAGCCTGCGTTAAAAAGCCCCAGTTTAAGGGCTGATCCTGCTGATACTGTTTTCCCAAGGTCAGCGCCGTCATTGCTTTACACATTTCGTAACCCAGATAAAACGCATGCGATGCCTCCAGATCTTTCGAATTGGCTGCCTGGAACTGATCAAAGAGTTCAAAGGGATCGGTGCCTTTCCAGTAGCCATCGCGGTTCATGACGTGTAAAGCATTTTCTTCTGCAAAGATACGATAATTCGGGTCCCGGATCTGAGCCGCCAGATTATCCAGCGCTTCTGTCCCCAGTTCTTTGAGCTTGGGATCTCGAAGCATGACCAGTTGGTAATCGACGTGCTTGGGTAGGGTCTGGTTATCGATGGCATACTTGACCAGACGTCGGGCGTGATCGAATTCGCCGATGGCACTGCGAGCCCAGTTGATAACTTCGGTTGCCAGAACACTGTGGATTTTCAACTCCTGGCAGATGGCGGCCAGAAGCACGTTCATACCGGCGGTGTCAACTTCCGTCAGTTCGGTCAGATTACCGATGCCCATCATAATTTCAACATCCGGAAATTCCCTGCGTGCCCGGTAATAACGTTCCAGGGATGCGGTAAAGCCGTAGCCGATCGGCTCGAGAATGGGATCAATGCGAAAGGGAGTCCCCTGTTTTGTGAGTTCCTCCACAATGGTGTGCAGGGATTCAAAATCGCTGGGGACATCGGGGATGGCGACGACTTCGACTCCCAGTTTGGAAACCCAGTCGAGGTTGGTGTGGTTACAGCTCAGAATGAGTTCGGCTCCATTTGCGACAGCCGCTTCTACTTCGGATCGCTCGAAACTGTCGATGGAAATGCGATGACCTGCTTCGATGAGCATCTTCACGATTTCTCCCGTGCGAGCCCAGCTTTCTCCGGGAACGCAGCCAACGTCGATCAGGTCTGCCCCATTTTCGCGATAGTGGTCTGCCTGTCGCAATATTTCCTCATCCGTCAGAAAGGGGGCATGGTTGATTTCTGCCAGAATTTCGATGTCATATTGGGAAAGGTCTTTGGGAGGACGATTGGCCTGCCCAAAATATTCGGGCAGGTCGAAATGATCTTTGGGACCCCGCTTGAAGGGAACGCCGAAATGATCGGTCAGCGTCTGCAGATCTCCTTTGCAGAGTCCGGGCAGCATGACCCAGTCGATGTCTGTGGGAACGGTGAGCCTGCGCTGGATCAGCGGGACATGTAGTAAGGCGGCGACCTGGACATTCAATACAACAACTTCAAACTCAAAGCCGACCTGGGGAGCCAGCTTGTCTAATACGCCGCGTAATGAAAATTCAGCCAGCCTGCCGGTTACGAACAGGATGCGTTCCTGTTTCATCGTTGATCTTTCTTCAAAGCTGCATCCTGTTCTCGGTAGTGAACCGGGCTCATTCACACACGGCAGAATAGATATGAATCAGTGGACCCATTTTTTAGGGAATCCATCCAGTGCGGAGTCTGCTTCCGGTTGCCAGAGTACGGTCTCTTCGATTTTTTTCGCGAGACTGATGTCTTTTCCTGTAATGGCGTGCACTTTATGGGTCTGAAGTTTCACTGTGACCGCTGCATAGCCAACGCTCAGGTCCGGGTGATGATTTCCGGCTTCCGCCAGGTAACCGATGGTGTTGACCAGCATCAAAGTATGCGACCAGCCGGGCGTGCCATATTTTCTGCGAATCCAGCCATCCCGCAGTTCCCAGTGAGAGTAAGTGTTCAGGAATTCCTGGACTTCCGCTTCTGTTAATGCTTGATCTTCTGTCATGATTTCCCCTTTTATTCTGATCCCATAGGATGACGATTCAATTAAACCAATCGGAATTTCAGCCGATATTACTAATAGCCTGTTTCAAAAGGCTGATGCAGTAACCGGGCTTTCGTCTAATGGACAAGCTCAGTCGCTACATGCAGTTATCCCGGGAAACAGGATAGCTTGAAAGCTACT
>AZIC01020092.1_pt1 | contig 13237 bp, 12 predicted proteins | sample 359061 | NCBI WGS metagenome assembly AZIC01 (sample SAMN02429709, study PRJNA222657) | marine sediment metagenome | biome: Sediment sample; isolation source: sample MGS-MES from oil contaminated site at the harbour of Messina (Sicily... | place: Italy: Messine | collected 2011-04-30 | depth 1 m m
CGACCGGTGATTCCATATACTGCCTGGGAATACGGATAAAAACCCGCCCCGGTCCCTGGGCAATCGCCAGTTGCCGATTGCCGGCTTCAAAACTGAATTCCGAATTGATCACGCGTGCCACTTCACTGGCGGTATGAAAACCGGCATGATGTCGATCGACCAGTAGTGTGATGGAACGTGTTCGCCGGTCGATGAACGGGAGATCGAAGTCCCGTTCCATGACCAGTCCGTTGATAATTTTTCCTGTTGCCTGTGAAAGTTCATCTTCCAGGATGATCCCACCAGAGCAGAGACCGGCACCGATGCCGTTTCCGATCTCCGGTGTTGCCACGGGCGCGACCAGCAGTCGACCGCCACGCAGGCTTTTCGCTCCCAGCATGGAACTGACATAACAATCCAGCTTCTGCCCTTTGCGGATCCCACTGGCAGGAATAGTCGCTTCAATCATGACCAGCGCCACATTGTTGGCAGCAGACAGATCCGCCAGATCGACGACCGGGTTATTTAAATGCTTGAGAGCCGCCGCCAGGCTGCGAATCGTGGGCAGATTCTTGCCTCCGTCACCCGTTCCATCCAGACCGACGACCAGGCCCATGCCGGTCAGTTTGATTTCTTTCATGCCATACACGCTGCAGATATTTTCCACGCGAGTCCGCGCCTGCAGTTCGGAAACCGAACACTGCAGGCAGACGAGGAACATCATCAGGCATATAACAGATTTGATTAGTCGGGCTGGCATAGTAATTTCCCGTCACACTTCAACAGAGAGAAGTCGAATTAAAATGGAAAGAACCAGTCGTACAACACCACCCCCCATGGTCGTTTGGTACTCTGATACACTTTACCTCTCTGGTGTTTGACGATATCCAGATTGGCAATATTCTCACTTAACGCCGTGTTATCACGGTTTACATCTTTACTGCGAATTTCACCCGTCAAGCGATATTCCCAGACGTCATGATTGGTTCGGATACTTTTACGGGCTTCCAGAATCAGGTTTCCGTTCGGACGGATATCGACGACAATGGCGGCGATCCGGTACTGGATGCCTTCCCGGTCTGCTAACTGACCGGTACTCTGCAGACGACCCTGCAGCTGTGTATCAATTTTTGGACTGTTCAAAGCCGCGGGTGCCAGGTTCCCTGCTGCATCGATTCGCATGAACTCCTTCAGTTCCGCCTTCAGTGTTTCGGTTCGATTCCGGTTGAACCGGGAATCAACGGTCACGCTGGATTTTTCATCCACCATGATCGTAATAATATCATGGACCTTCACGACGATCGGTTCCGGTGCCGGCACGTAGATCAGCGAATAATCTCTGATCAGCGGCGGCTTGGGAGAATTTGAATAAAGGTCTCCCTGACCAAAGGTGTTCGCCAGGGACGATGTCAGTTGCAGGGCTTCGGTCTGAAAACCAAACTCGTTGATTTGAGCCGAGGCCAGACGGGGGACGCGTTGCTCTTTTTTTTCCGCAGGCTGCTGTGTCTGCGTGGTCGTTTCTTCTGTGGAAGTACCCTGGGAGGATCGTATTGCAGTGCTCGAATTGGCCTGCGCGGTTCCCTGCACTGTGGGTTCCTGCGCCTGCACGACAGACGAACAAAACAATACGATACTTCCCAGGGAAATCGCCTCCCGTAACACTGCCAGCAGCTTCGTGCGCTGACAGATTCGCTCACTGTTTCGTGTACTATTTTTCATTTTCGAATTCCCCCTCTTCGAATCGCATACCCGCCCGCATTGCGAATGTTTCCGGACTGAGTATTGCCGACAGCCGCGTCAGATGAACCGGAAATGAATTGAATCCCGTTCTTTGGCTGTATTTCATTCGTGGGTCGGTAATTCACTTCCGCCTGGTTATATCCAGTCACGGTCGCCATCAGTCGGTCCCGGCCTTCCAGCGCGATCAATGTAATCGGATCCCCCATGCCACCTGTCCCCTGGGCCCGCATTTCACGACGAACCGAAATACCACCACGTCGGGCATAAACAGTCACAATCGCACCATCACGGATCAGCGGGACTTCCATCAGATCCTGACTTCGCATCACATGGGCCTGGTACACAGTCCGCGTCAATTCTCTGCCAATCACCAGGCGGGGATCAGTAATGCCAGTCTGTTCTTTCTCTGGTCGAATCCAGACCAGATCATCAGCACGAACGACCGTGCCTTTGTTTAAAGTGTATTTTGCTGCCAGAATCTCAGGGATCCGCTTCAGCTGGCAGATAATACGCATTTCGTGAACCTGACCTTGTGCATCAATCAGCTTCATGCCGACGGCCTGCTCTGTTTCCAGCAGTTGATCCAGTCCGGCAAAGCGAAACATGTCGGCACGGTTATCGAGTACCTGCTGCACATTTTCACGTGGCAGACGGACTGTGAGAGAAAACTGTTGCGAGTTCGGGTAACTGCTTCTGATCCAGTCGGAGAATGCCTGCTGAACTTTCTGTTCTGCCTGTTCCAGATCCTGTCGCGTCGTGACCACCTGTGGTTGCTTGGCTTCCTGCTCTTCTTTCTGTGAACTGACGCGAACCTGGCTGCGGCCCGTCAGTTCCAGTTGGCTTAAATCCACCCCCAGAGCCTGTAAACGTCCCCGGATCTGTGAAATGGTAATGACCTGAGTGCGCCCCTGCGGAGGAGCCGGCTGCAGGATCATGCTCTGCATGCGTGTCACCTGTTCCGGATCGGCGTGCAGAACATCAGCGATATCGCCCAGGCGTACGACAGTCGTATTCACCTCAGCGGTCGCTTTCAGCCGCAGAATTTCCGCATGCAGACTGTCCGTACTGCAAACACCGCAGCAGACAAGCATTGTGAAACTCAAGAACGATTTGATCCAGAAACGAAACATGCAGTATCAACTTTGTATAGTATAACGGTTTATTTCATAGAGGAATTAGAAACGACGCAGGTTGGCAATGGTCTGCAGAGACTGGTCGGCTGCCTGCACGACCTGACTGTTGAGTTCGAAGTTACGCTGGGTTTTGATCAGCTCGACCAGTTCTCGAACGGGCTCCACGTTGGACTGTTCCAGAAACCCCTGTCGCAGCTGGCCGCGACCTTCTGTTCCCGGATCACCAAACTGGGAAGGACCGGAACCGGTGGTCTCCATAAACAGGTTATCTCCCTGTCGTAGCAGACCCTGATTATTGATGAAACGGGCGATCTGAATATTGCCGGCGGTCTGAATCTGGTTCGATCCCTGCTGCTGATAACTGACAACGCCATCACCGGAGATGGTAACATTGATCGCATCCTGGGGAATCGAAATCGTGGGCTGGAGCTGGTAACCTTTATCGGCAGAAGCCATCACGAGGTTTCCATTGGCATTCAATGAGAAGTTACCGGCACGGGTGTAAAGATCCTGTGTCCCGTCATTGACGCGGAAAAAGCCATCGCCGACGATCGCCAGGTCATAGACTCCATTGGATGGCAAAATCGAACCCTGTTCAAAATCGCCTTCAGTACTCTGAACCCGGGTACCAATACCAAGGGCAATCCCTGTCGGAGTGATATTTCCCTGATTGTCCTGCACGCCTGGCAGCTTGAAATTTTCGTAGAAAATGTCTTCAAAATTGGCCCGACTCTGTTTGTACGCAGTGGTGCCGGAGTTGGCCAGGTTGTTGGCAATGACATCGAGATTAAAGCTGTTTGCAGCCATTCCCGAAGCGCTGGAATACAGGGCTCTTACTGCCATGGGTTGTCTCCTTACTCCCTTAACCTGTTTTAAAAAATAAAAGCAGGTCGCCATCTAAAAAATTGTTTGCTTAACGTCGCGGCACACTTTGCAGTAAACGCCCGAGTGATTCATCCTGTAACTTGATCATATTAATATTGGATTCAAACATCCGGGAAGAGGTCACCAGTTCCATCATCTCTTCTACGGAATTAGTGCCTGATGCTTCAATAAAGCCCTGTGCAATATTCGCTGATCCTTCCAGCGGATTTACACGTCCTTCTGTTGTGTACATGTTCTTCCCGATTTTGACGAGCTCATCCAGGGAGCCTGGCATCACTACAGCCAGCTGGCCCAGTTTCCCCATCGGTTGATTATCAATATCAAAGGGACTGACCACACCATCGGGTGTAATGGCCACGTGGGAGGCTTCAATGGGAACTTTGATTTCTCTTCCATCTGTCGTCAGAATGGGCATGCCATGGTCGGCTGTCACCAGGCGGCGATCTCCGTCCAGCGAGAGTGATCCATTGCGTGTGAGAAATGATTCCTGTGCGCTGCCAACCTGAAAGAAGCCCTGTCCTTTTAAGGCCAGATCGAACTCACTGTCTGTAGTGATGAGCGAACCGGGTTCAAAGTCGGTGGTGATACTTTCCAGGGTAATGCCACCAGTGTGATTTTCCAGATCACCGGGCAATGGGTTGAGAGCCCCCTCCTGCTGATCATGGGGGGGATTCATGCGAAAGATGGGAACATCACGTTTAAATGATGTTGTGTTCGCATTGGCCATATTGTTTGAAAGCACATCAAGCCGCACCGAATTTGCTTCGGCGCCTTGCGCTGAGAGGTACATGCCGTAAATCATTGGGATACCTGACTTGAACTCGTTGCTCTTCCGGTATCTAAAACCGTTTCACAACGAAATCAAAGAGTTTCGATAGACACTTCCCCCCGTATATCTATCGGACCCCTACAACAGGTATCTTTAATGTAATCGGAAAATTTATTCCAACCACCCCATGCTACCATGCACACCCAGTATGTCATCCTGCATCGAAACCATAACCAGACATAGATGTCTGATATCGGTGTCGATCCAGCAACAGAATGGGTAATCTTCTGAAAGCAATACAAGAAATGTGAACAGAAAATATCTGTTTAGTGGTGGGGGAGCAGAAGGCTTGTTTCAAGCCCTCTCAGGCTGGCCTGAATGTATACAGCTGATTCCTGATCAACCTGCCAGACAGTTCATCGACCAGTCTGGTTGTTTAAAGACCACAACCTTGCACGGGAACACATTCGACTTCGAACTGTTGTACCAGTTTTCGAATCTCAGCTCGATTCACTGACACGTCATCAGGTGCCTCAACACCCAGTCGAACTCGATTTCCCTTAACTGACAGGATTTTAATGGAGATATTATCGTTAATAATGATCTCTTCATCCTTGCGTCTTGTGAGCACTAACATCAGTGGACTCCTTTCTTATGGGATACATTCCTTTGATTATTCCAATAGGCCCTACAAACTCACGATAGTCTCAAGTTACTTCCTTAGAACTTGTATATTATACTCAGCAAACCCGATTCCAGTTTGAAATAAAATCGAAAAAATTAAAATATTTATCATAATCCCTAAAGTTTACCGCAAATATGTGACCTATCCACCAAGTGCCCCATTTATCCCATTCTATCTTTTTTGAGATCTACAGTCAGGATTATACACTTTTGTGGCAAAAAAGTGTCTCACTTTGCAACAGCATGGTAGAGTTGATGTAGCAGTCTGTCCAGAAGCCATTTGTTTTGCCTGTGATACAACCAGATGGGTCTGGTCGATGAATATAGGGAGTCAAAACTCTGCCAGGTCCATATTCCTGGTCGCTCATCAACCGGGAAGGAAGATTAAATACCATGTCAGCCATGCGGAAACTGTCTCTTGTCGTCGCAATTCTTATTTGCCTGCTTCCCGTGAGCAGAGGAAATGCTCAGAATTCAGAAGCTCCTGCTGCCGATTCACTGCCGGAAATCGTACCCGACACGGCTGAAAAGAAAAAAGTTCCCTCCCTGGATGAAGTCATGCAGATCATTGAAGACTATTTTTCTGATCGCAAAGGCTATAAATCAGGAGATCTGTTGACCCGCGGTCAGATCAAACCCCTGTTACGGGAATTGCAACAGGCGGGCTGGCCAGTTAAAGCGGAGAAAGAAATCCTCAAACGACTGCATGCTGATACCGATTTTCTGGCCGCTCAACTCAGTACGCCCAAAGGGATCATTTTCATGCGGCGCATTGCCCAGATGCCGGGGGGCTACGATCGTCTCGACCATATTCTGGTCATGCCTTATGGCAAGCGTCGTATCCGGGAATTCATCAACTCGCCTGGCGGATACACGATGATCGAATATATGACGACCACCAAAGGGGGCAAAAATCTGGGTAAATACCTGTCCAAAACGAAAACAGGAAAAGGATTTAACCAGCCCACTCCCTATATTTATACCCAGACTCAATTAACGGATGTTCTCCGACAGGCGTATGAAAAAGAAAACGCGAAATCAAAGAGGAACCGTTAGACTGTATCCATTTTAACTGTAGCATCTCCCGAGCCACGATATACTCAGCCCCAACGCTCCTTGAGATACTATCGCTAACCTGAATACAGGTTCCTTTGAAATCGCGTTTGATCCCAGCCCATTAATTTGACTGGTCAGCCTTCCAGGTTCACACCAAAAAATGTGGCGCTCTCGGTAATATCCTGTTTACATGATTCGATCATGTTTTCAATCTGCTCTTCATCAAGGTCGAAGTAGGTCAGCATAATTTCTTCTGCTTCCAGATACTCTTCGGAGCTACGATTCCACACCGAACCTGCCAACAGGCTCCCAGTACGTATCGCCATTCCCAACGGACAACCATGCTGTCCGTCACCGTGATGCTGTTCAATCGCTGTGACCATTTCCTGAGGCAGCGCCCAGTGATCCAGCAGACGCGCTCCAAGCAGAGCGTGATCGAAGCCAAAATACTGCTGTTCCCCTTTCAGCAACTGCTCTCCATGGGGATAACTTTCATAGATCAGGCTGTATTGCTCACGTTCGACCTGTGAAAAAACCAGAATTCCGACATCCGCCAGGAGACCCGCTGTGTAGGCTTCATCATTCTTCAGGCATTTATGGTGATTTGCCAGATGTGATGAGATGGAAGCAATCGTAAGTGCCCGCTGCCAGTAATCGGCAAAAATGCGGCCCTTGCTGCGTCTGGTGAGTGATTCCACCATCGAGAAACTGACCGTCAACATGCGAATCGCATCTTTTCCCAGATAGGAGACCGCGTGTCTGATACTGGTGATCTGTCTGGAAACACCATACTTGGATGAGTTCACGACCTGCAGGATTTTCGCTGCCAGCCCGGGATCATGCTCGATGCATCGAACAATGTCATCGATGCGGCTTTCCGGATCTCGAGTCAGTTGCAGGATTTGCTGCGCCACTTTTGGGGCCGAGTGTAAGCGATCTAAACGTTGAACAAATAGATCTGCCAGATCAATAGGGTCTGCACAATTATCAACTAACATGACCGTCCTTCTTTTTGTTGTTTACTGCGTTGCCTTTTAGCCCGTTGGGGGGTTTTCTTCTCTTGAAATCTATCTTTGAGAGAACGCAGACACGGTCAATAATTGAAATCCGAAAACCAGTTTATTGATACTCGGAGGCAAGTGTTCCAGAAATAACGGTCGGGACTATTATAGCGCGCCTTGGCTCCCGCTTCTGAGAATGGTTTTCCCTCCTCAGAAAATCCTGGTTGGGCTTACTTCAACAGTTTGAGCCCGGACTCCTGAATCTCATAGGGTACCAGGGATTCATCGACGGCACTGCCACGATGCTTGGCAACATGCAGTGCCCGGCTCATCCGGTTTCCGTCCTTGATTTTCCCCATCAGAATGATGGTATTTGCATTGGAAAGAACATCTCCACTCTCGATGGGACGTTGTATGAGATCATCCAGCATCACTTCATGCGTCGTCAGCAGCAGCAGACACCCGATCTGCTGAAAATCGTATCGATGCTGTTCGACCTGAGCCTGATGGCTGCGAAATTGTGCCCGAAACAGATCACGGGCGACCCAGTCACATTCTTTACGGAGGATCTGATGGTAAACGTATTCAAAGGCATGAAACTGGAACGATTCGCTGGGGCGATCCGTCGGTTCAATTCCATCAATCACCGTCCGCCGGACGCCGTGCACAAAGTTGGAATAAAAAAAGGCAATCGCCGCATCCAGTTTTTTGACGAATTCCAGCTTCCACTCTTTCCATTCATCCAGTTCCATATCGCGGCGCGTCACCCGGCGGCCGCTCTGGCGAAACAGATGCTGGTAGTCGGTTCGCGTTTCTGCATCCCAGATCTGGTCCAGGTCAAAAGGCGCATCGACCAGTTGTTCGCGCAGTTTCCATTGAAAGAGTCGCTCGGCGTAATCACTGTGGCTCTGCGAATCCCCGCGGGTGGCCATATCAAACAGCACCCCGGTCTGCCCTTCCTGCTGCAGCCCTGCCTCCGCGAACTGCAGACCAAGCTGTGTTTTGCCGATCCCGGTCGCGCCCAGAACGACGGTCAGTTTGCCTGGCAGTAATCCGCCCGAGAGCAGTTCATCGAGTTCCGGAATTCCCGTTTGTTGTCGCAAGTCAGCCATGATGAATCTTCGTTTCGCGGAAAGAACCTCCGCGCCTTTGTTGTTTACGGCTTGTGCCAGCCATGATCCTGATCGGAGATCAGACAGTAATATAGCGGTCCCGTGCAGCTACATTCCAGTGGTCAATCACTTTTCCGCCACTGACGACCGTAACCGATTTATGCAGAGCCGATGTCGGGCAGACGTGCCGGGGAATCGCCAGCAGTTCATCGCCGGGCTGAAATTCGCCAGCCCGCGCGCTGATGACAACCAGATGCTCTTCATTCTGCAGCACCGGTTTCGCATCGGGCAGATCAGGGAATCGGCAGCGATTTTCCATCGCAGGGTCAGAAGCAATCGCTTTATAACCCAGATCAAAGGTGATTCGATCCGGGCCGGGGCGGCTGATGACACGCGTTAAAACCAGCGCTGCCGGCGTAAATTTCAGATCGGGAAACATTTCCCCATACCCGACATCATGCAGCACGCAGGTTCCCGGGCAGACTTCAATCTCAGGATCGTCAATGCTGGCAAAAATCGGGAACGAGCCGGTTGCACCTGCTACGATTCGCGGGACCGAGAGCCCTTCGGTGACCAGTTGATCCCGCAAGCGATTCACATTGTTCCAGACCTCTTTGACGGCGATTTCCCGTTCATGAAAATCGACCTGATGATTCTGCCCATCGTAGGCGTGCAGACCCGCAGCAATTAAACCCGGGGTGTTGGCGATCATCTGGTAGAGTTCGACAGCAGTATCCCCCGGTGCAAGACCGGTTCGATTCTGTCCGGTATTCAGATCGAGCAGGACTTCAATTTCGAGCCCTGCAGCGGACATCGCTTCGCCCAGTAATTCAATGGGTCCCGGATGATCGGCGGTCACCTGCAGCGAGACATCGGGCCAGCGTTTACGGAATTCCACAGCGCGGGTGATGTTGGGCCCCACCAGGTTATAAGCCAGACAGATATCTTTGACACCCGTATCAGCCAGCATTTCCGCTTCCGCAAAAGTCGCCGCTTTATGCTTCAAGATTCCCAGTGAAAGTTCCAGTTGAATGATCTCGCGCATCTTATGAGTTTTACAATGCGGGCGCAGTCGGGAAGGGTCTCCGACCAGCTCAATCATTTTACGTAAATTGTCCTCAAGCAGATCCTTGAAGATAATCATTCCCGGAGAAATGATCTGACTTGTATCGTCTATCTGATAGCATGCATCCATGAGCAGACCTGATCGCAGTTTGAAAAATTAAATACCCTGAAAGAAGACGTTTTCCGCTGTCTTTTCCAGAATCCATTCTTTGTCCATCGCAGACAGAAATGGCAGGCCATTTTTGACCAGACCGATTGATGCCTGATACGAATGATCGCCTTGAACCTGATACGGGCAGTCGGTGGCCCACATCAGACGATTGGCTCCAAAAGCCTGGTACACTTTCTGGATCAGCGGCAGCAGATCATGGTAAGGCATCTTCTTTTTGCCCAATGCGTAGAAGGCGGAGACTTTGACATACACATTGGGATGTTTTGCCATCTTGCAGAGCATATCGACTTCTTGGGGATCAATTTCCCCGGTAACACCGATGCGGGCCAGGTGGTCGATGACGACCGTCGTATCACGATGTTTCTGGCACATTTTATCCAGGGCAGGCAGGCCGACGGCATCCATCAGGCAGCACATGGCCATGCCTTCTTTGGCGCCGGTCGTCCACATTTCTTCCATGCATTCTCCGTCCAGCCATTCATCAACTTTTTTCGACTGGGGACGAATGCGAAATCCACGGACCCCTTTTTTCTTCAGCGCCAGCATTTCCGGCGTCGGGTTTTTTCCGTTCTGGTCGATGACAGCCACACCCGAAAACATGCCCGGGTATTTTGCCATACTGTCCAGCATGTAACTGTTATCAAAGCCATAGAACGACATCTGAATCAACACGACCCGATTCACGCCGACGGGCATCATTTCTGCCTGCAGTTCTTCAGCCGTAAAGCTGGGTGGTACCATGTCAGAAACCTGGTACCCGGGTGCCAGGGGATATTTTTTGACATCGGGAGTCCAGACATGCGAGTGTGCGTCAATGTATTCCATTGCATAAGCCTCTGATAGAAAAGGGCAGCGGGAAAAACAGTCCGAATCAGGCATCGGCTTTGGTGGTGTAAAAGAATTTGTGCACGAGTTCTTCTGGCGGTGGAGCCGTCAGCTTTGTGACGACAAAGCCGGAGATAAACGAGACAAACAGGCCGATAATGATCGGATCAAAATCAAATAACTGGTAGGGCTTGAAGAAGCTGCCATTCACGAAATAGCCGGTGACATACATCGCCAGATGCACGGAAAAACCGCCCAGCATGGCCCCCATGGCGCCGGCTGCATTGACGCGTCTCCAGTATAGACCGTAGACGATCGTCGCGAGGAAACTGGCAGCCAGGCCACTGCCCACATACACAATAATATCCTGCAGGAACTGGGGAGGATTGATGGCGACCACCATCGCAGCGGTACCGACAACAAAGGTTGCCAGGTAACTTAACATCTTGATGGTTTTTTCACTCGCTTCGGGGTTAATATTCCGCTGATAGACGTCGCGCACCCAGGCCGAGGAAATCAGCAGCAGGAAGCTGTCAACAGTCGACATCACCGCGGCAAAGGGAGCTGCCACCAGCAGCCCCGCCAGCCAGCCCATACCGATATGTTCGGTCAGATAAACGGCCATTGCCGGCATGATCCGGTCCGATTCTCCCTCCATCCCCGGCAATAAAACACGGGCACAGCAGAAGATTACGACCAGCGGGAAATAAATCAGTGTGTAATAAATGGCAACCGTGCAGATGGAACGCTGCAGCGTTTTGGTATCGCGAAAGGCCATCAGACGCACCATATTGGCAGGTTGACCGGTACCGGAAATGGCCCACATGAAGAAGAACGAAATCGCCAGGCTTAAGGGGAGGAAACCGCTGTCGCTGCTGGGACTGGGCCCGGGGCCGACAATATAGGTTCCCTGCTGGCTGCCTTCTTCTCCGTACGCATACGATTTGAGATCGATATTGGAAACGCTCACATCATCGAGAAACTTTTCACTTTCTCTGCGACCTAAAATGCGTTCAATATCATCCAACGTGGTCAACTGCAGCACTTTGACTTCGTCAACAGTGGTTTCACCCTCGGGGATTTCTGCCTCACTGGTGACGCGAAACAACAGAGGCGTTTTATTGTCGTCGATCGGGGTGTCCGTAATCCAGGTCCCCGCTTCGATGCGAAGTGTTTCCGACGCGGGTTGCGCAAGGGACAATGTAATCCCCCCCTTGTCCGGATCCGATATGCGGGGAGGCGTCATCTTCGCCATCAGCTTCGTCGTATTTTCCAGACCACCTGCCTGTGAGATTGCTAAAGGCAGCATGATGATCACACCAATGACCATCACGATTCCCTGCATCACATCGGTCCAGACAACCGCATGAAAACCGCCGTAGGTAGTATAGAGAATGACGGCAACACCGAAGACCAGCAGACACAGCAGGTATTCAGGGCTTTCCGATTCTGAAATATAGGGGATGCCGGCGACTGCCTGGGATAAACCGTTCGCAGTACTTTCAAAGATGGAAACTCCATCCAGCAGTGTCTGCAGGATCAGGCTGCCTGCTTTGAACTGGGCTACCAGGTTAAATGACATGAAAAACACGATCAGCGAGACCGCCATCAGACCGAGTAGCGGACTGTGAAAACGGTCACGAACCACATCGGGAACCGTGATTGAACCGGAGCGGCGTGCAACCTGGTTCAGACGTTTTCCAATCAGGCCCATCGTACAGATCGGAACCACCATATAACTGCCGATCCAGAGTGCCAGAATCCAGCCATGCGAATAGATCTTGGAAGGAAAACCGGTAAAACTCCCGCCGGAACTACTGGTAGCAGCAAAGGTCAACGCAAACGCCCAGACCCCCAGCCCGCGACTTCCCAGAAAGTATTCACTGAGAAAGCTTTTGCTTTTGAGCAGGCGATTCGACAACGCGGCGATCACGAAAACCGCCGCGGTATAGATCAAAAAGGAAACCAAAGCCGCGTTCGTACTGGACTCGGCAAACAATGTAGGCAGATTCAAATTCGTTGTAGATAGAAAACTCAAGACTTATCCCCCCCGGCAGTTGCTTCATCTTCTGCTGCATGCATCTCTGCAATTTCTTCTGCGAGATCTTCACCTTCGTGAGCTACTCCGAGGTCGTCTTCTTTCATATAAAACAGGCAGAACCAGATCGTAAACAGGTCGGCAACCAACCAGGGTAAGGCAATCCCCCAGAACACCCAGCTGGGAATACCCATGGTGGTTTCAATGGATTCCGGATCGAGACCGGACTGAAACCCGTTCATGTAACAGTAAGGGACGGACCACAATAAAGCGACCACCCATAATCCCAGAATGATCCAGGCTTCACGTTTTGAGTTTAAAAAGACAGGGTCAACCTGCATTGACTCTGTGTCGTTCGATGGTGCGGTACTCATAGCACGGCCCTCACTTCTAAACGAATATCTCTAAGTTGAGCGTTAAGCGACCGATTGTACTCTCGATCCTGACGAGACACAAAGGACCTCTACCCGATTGCACAAATTTTATTAGAACTGAATTCGCCGTGACACAAACGTGAACAGACTGTTATACTGTCTCACAGATAAAACCTGCCAGTTTCACCTGTAAAACCGGCGGCGTTTTTCGTGCAAACAGAAATTCTCTTCGGGAGTGAGTCGATATGAATCTGCGTCCGTTGTTTCCAGTTACCGCCTGCACCTTGTTACTGGCCTGCTGCATGGGCTGCAGTTCTTCTGATGCGCCTCAGGAACCGGTCGAACAGGTCACCGTCGACCTCGGTGGGAGTGGCGTCGACCTGGGAGCCGGGGAACCTCTGGAG
>AZIC01005085.1_pt1 | contig 13197 bp, 10 predicted proteins | sample 359061 | NCBI WGS metagenome assembly AZIC01 (sample SAMN02429709, study PRJNA222657) | marine sediment metagenome | biome: Sediment sample; isolation source: sample MGS-MES from oil contaminated site at the harbour of Messina (Sicily... | place: Italy: Messine | collected 2011-04-30 | depth 1 m m
CAGTTCTCTGATCGAAAAACATAACCTGCGCGAAGGCATTCTGATTCGCGGTGAAGTAGGTCCCGGCACTCGCGGCCAGGGCCCACGGCTCAAATCCATCGAGACGATTGATGGCCGAACTATCGAAGAATACATGCAAATCAAATCTTTCGATGAGCTGACTCCGATTAATCCGTTTGAACAGATCAAACTGGAAACAGGCCCGATGCCCATCACAATGCGAATCATGGATATGCTGACACCCATCGGCAAAGGCCAGCGTGCACTGGTTGTGGCTCCGCCTCGAACCGGTAAAACAATGCTGCTGCAGGATATCGCTGAAGCAGTCAGTACGAATCATCCTGAAATCCGTCTGATGGTACTGCTGATCGACGAGCGTCCCGAAGAAGTAACCGAAATGCAACGCTCGATTAAAGGAGAAGTTATTTCTTCTTCGATGGACCGTGATGTCGAAAGCCATGTTCGTACCAGCCAGTTGATTTTCGAACGAGGTAAGCGACTGGCTGAAGCAGGCGAAGACGCCTTCATTCTTCTGGACAGCATCACACGAACAGCACGTGCCTTCAACAAGTGGGTGGGTAACACCGGACGTACCATGAGTGGTGGCCTGGATGTGAAAGCCATGGATATTCCCAAAAAGATGTTCGGAACCGCCCGTCGATTTGATGAGGGTGGATCTTTGACCGTACTGGGAACCGCTTTGATTGATACGGGTAGCCGTATGGATGAAGTGATCTTTCAGGAGTTCAAAGGAACCGGCAACATGGAAATGGTTCTCAGCAGGGAACTGTCCGACCGCCGTATCTTTCCTGCGATTGATATCACGCTCTCCGGAACTCGTCGTGAGGAAAAAATCCTTGCTCCCGAAGTTCTGGAAGGCGTCACATTGCTCCGTCGCAGCCTGATTTCCCTGAATCCGGTTGAAGCCATGGAACAACTCAGTAGTACCCTCAAAAAATTCCCGAGCAACAGCGAATTTCTGGAAAAGATCCGCGCCATCCTCTAAAACCGCTAGAGCCTGGTCCGCCAAGACAGCAAATCATTAAACTGCGAGCACCTTTAGGAAGTGCGTCCTTTTTGCTATAAGGTCAGCAGGAGTATTAGCACCGAATAAAATCGTACAAACGACGCTATGCTAAAATGTGATGCATTCTAGAACAGGATATCACTGGTGGACCGTGCCAATTCCGATTCGCAGTCACACGTTAATAATGCTGGTGACTCACAGCCACCTCAGACTACGATCAAACCCGACCAGCGACAGTCTGCAACTTACCTGCGTGTCACCCTTTTGATCGTTCTGGTTGGAATCATCAGTCTCGTCTATTTCCAGTATCGCGATGTCTTGACGCTCGAATACCTGGCGACCCGAGAACATCAATGGCAGAATTTTGCCGAACGATATCCCCTTGCGATTTACCTGATCGCGTTTCTGATTTATACCGGAATCACCGGGCTCTCCCTCCCGGGGGCAGTCCCGTTAACCTTATCCTACGGTTGGTTTTTTGGGTTCTGGAAAGGTCTGCTGCTCGTCAGTTTCGCATCCACGGCCGGCGCCACCCTGGCATTCTTAACCAGTCGCTATCTTTTTCGCTCGGCCATTCAAAGTCGCTACAGCGATCGCTTTGCAAGCTTCAATCGACAGTTTGAAAAAGAGGGGGCCTTCTATCTCTTTACGTTACGACTGGTCGTAGCGGTTCCTTTTTTTCTGCTCAACCTGTTAATGGGACTCACGACTATTCGTGTCTGGACTTTCTGGTGGGTAAGCCAGCTGGGAATGCTTGCCGGGACCGCCGTTTATGTCTACGCTGGCACAAGTGTTCCCACATTACAGGAACTGTCTAAACAGGGTGCCAGCGGAATTTTATCCCCGCAGCTGATTATCGCATTTATTTTGTTGGGAACCTTTCCTCTGCTCGTAAAGAAAATAGTAACACACCTTCAGACACAGCCCTGAGCAGCACACAATCGCAAGAGATCAACATGACCAAAACGATTCAGATTGATCCCCCCGATGAATATAATCAACAACTGGTGAATCGAGTCCACCCGCCAGACTGGATCAATCCACAACCGGACGGTAGATATAATCTGGTCGTGATTGGCGCTGGTACGGCTGGTCTGGTCACCGCAGCCGGTGCAGCAGGGCTCGGTGCAAAAGTCGCGTTAATCGAACGACACCTGATGGGAGGCGACTGCTTGAACACAGGCTGTGTTCCTTCCAAAGCAATTATCAAATCTGCCCGGGCAATGCATGCTGTCACGAAATCAAACGAGCTGGGCATTCAAGTCGATCCCCATTCAGTAACAGTCCACTTTCCCCAGGTAATGGAACGCATGCGGAAACTGCGGGCTGATATCAGCCAACACGACTCAGCACAACGTTTCAAAGAACTGGGTGTGGATGTATTTATTGGCGCTGCGCAATTCCTCAACGAAACAACCATCGAAGTAGATCAACGGCAACTTCATTTCAAAAAAGCGGTGATTACTACAGGTGCCCGGGCGGCGGTTCCGGAAATCATAGGTCTCAAAGAAACCGGCTTCCTCACCAATGAAACCATATTTTCATTAACCAAACTGCCGAACAGACTCGCCGTTTTGGGAGCAGGGCCCATCGGATGTGAATTAGCGCAAACATTCGCCCGCTTCGGATCAGAAGTAACTCTGATTCAATCTCAATCGCAGATTCTCCCCAGGGAAGACCGTGATGCTGCGCAGATTATTCAGCATCAACTGGAACAGGATGGCGTTAAGATTCTGCTTAACGCATCCACGACACAAGTCTCCCGAACCGAAACCGGCAAGCAGATTCAGATCGACACGCAAGGAACTCTGACGGAAATCATCGTCGATGAAATCCTCGTCTCCACAGGTCGTGCTCCCAATGTAAATGGCTTAAACCTGGAACAGGCAGGCGTGAAATATAACGAACGGTATGGCATTACGGTTAATGATTTCCTGCAAACTTCTAACCCTGCCATTTATGCAGCCGGTGATATCTGTTCGCGTTATCAGTTTACACATACAGCCGATTTCCAGGCGCGCATTGTGATTGGAAACGCCTTGTTCAAAGGCCGAAGCAAAGCCAGTCAGTTACTGATTCCCTGGTGTACGTACACGGATCCTGAAATTGCACACGTCGGGCTGTATGAACATGACGCGGGCAAAAAAAACATTCGCATACAAACTTTCGTTCAGGAATTGAAAGACGTCGATCGCGCCCTTCTGGATGGTGAAACAGCTGGCTTTGTGAAAATTCATGTAAAACAGGGAACTGATAAAATATTGGGTGCCACTATTGTGGCCAGTCATGCAGGCGACCTGATTTCAGAAATCTCGGTCGCTATGAAATCCGGCATGGGATTAAAGCAACTGGCCAGCGTGATTCACCCCTATCCCACGCAGGCAGATGCCATCCGAAAAATTGGCGATCAATACAATCGCACGCGGCTCAGCCCATTGATTAAAAGTATTTTCAATAAATGGCTCTCTTGGAGTCGCTGACCTGAATGAATGAATTGAACGCAATACGAACTTCTGGTGTTACCTGGAAAGGGGCAGGAACGCTTGAGATAATCTAAAGTCTGTTCAGAGATAACACACAGGGGCAAGACAGCAGCTCCACAAAGAAATCCTCTCTTTCAGAACTGCCAGAATCCAATGACAACCGACTATCAAAATTACTTCGGCGATTTGCATAATCACAACCACGTAGGTTACGCACTGGGATCACTCGACCGCTCTTTCGAAATAGCGCGGAACCATCTCGATTTCTATGCTTTTACCCCCCATTCCTACTGGCCGGATATCGTCGATTACGATGGTAAAATTACGCACAAATGGAAAAACGGATTTCATATTGCCCGCGCCCGCTGGCCGGAAGTGGTTCAACTGGCAAAGGACTTCGATTCACCAGGGGAATTCGTCACCATTCTTGGCTATGAACGACACGGCACCGCAGAAGGGGATTACCATATTCTGTTTCCGGATCTGCAGGGAGACTACGAACTGATCGAAGACCTCGTCGAACTCCAGGCATTTGCCCGACAGCGGGGCTGCCTGATGATTCCCCACCATCCTGCCAATCGCCTGGGCCACCGTGGATTTGACGCAACCAAACTGGCAGCCGATGTTTCACCTGTCCTGGAAATCCATTCCGAATGGGGTTGCGCCGAGCATGACCGGGCTCCCTTTCCCTACAAAAGACACACGGAAGGTGGACGTTGGACCAAACACACGTTTCAGTATTATCTGAATCAAGGTTATCGACTGGGTGTGGTTGCCAGCACAGATGATCACCTGGGATACCCGGGCGGTTACCGCGAAGGTCTTGCTGCCATCAAAGCAACAGAGCTGTCCCGCGATGCGTTATTCGACGGTTTACGCAATCGCCGCACCTATGCGGTATCCGGAGATCGTATCGAACTCGACTTCTATCTCAATGACCAGATAATGGGACAGGAACTTCCCTTTACCGATGAACGTGAACTGAAAGTTAAAGTGCAGGGCTGGGATGAAATTGATCGCGTGGAAGTCCTGAAAAACGGACGAGTCATTCATCGCGATTTCCCTGTTGATCAATCTAATGGAGCCAATCCCTGGAAGAAACCGATTGTCCTGCGTTTCGAATATGGCTGGGGTCCCTGGCCGGCATTGGGTTGGGGGGGCACGGCTGACTGGAATTTCAATGTCGATGTTGAAGGAGGTGAGATCCAGCAGATTCAGACCTGTTTTACCACCGGACCACTGGATGAATTCCGCCGAGATCGCATCCTGGAGCAGACAGCCCACCAATTGAAAGTCCAGTCGTTCACCGCGCTCAAACAACAAGTCGATGACTGGTCCCAGAAGGCAATCGTCATGCGGATTCAGGGAAATGCGGACACGCAGATTTCGGTTTCCTGTGAGCAGCCCAGCAAATGTCAGCTGACGCAGAAATTCTCTGACCTGGCGGTGAGCAATGAAATGCTGTTTACCCGACCATTTCCCTGGGAATCAGCCATGCTGCATCGGCTTGTATTCCATAATCAATGGAATACGGAATTCAAATTCACAGATCAGAGTGATGGCAACCAGGATGACTGGTACTATGTCCGCGTGATTCAGTCGAATGGCGAGATGGCCTGGTCCAGCCCCATCTGGGTCAATCAGAAATGACTTTTTCTGCAGAATCGATGGATTTTGTTTTTTCGGCCGCGAATACAGCATTTAAACCTCTTGAATTGAATGAAGCAGCAGGCAGAGAATTGATTCCTGAGCTGACTTTGATTTAAAATAGATCTATTAAATACCTTAACTATTTCCTTTCAACCTTATTGAAAGCTACCCCCGACAATGGTTGACGACACCAGCCAGACCATCAACCTGTCAGCTCCTGCATTAGAGAAGCTGGAGGCAGGAAGCCGACCGTTCTCAATTCTGATTCAAAAATTAACCGGAATCGTAGGAAAAAACGGTATCCTGTATAATGCAGATGAACTACTTGTTTACGAATGTGACGGGTACATCGTGGATAAATCTGCACCGGATATTGTCGTCTTTCCCACCACGACCGAACAGGTTTCAGCAACCGTCAAGCTTTGTAACGAGTTCAACGTCCCTTTCCTGGCCCGTGGTGCCGGAACCAGCCTCTCAGGCGGTTGTCTGCCTATCGGGGGAGGCGTTATGATCGTGCTGACCCGCATGAAACAGATCCTGGAACTGAACCTCAGAGACCGATATGCCATCGTGGAACCAGGTATGGTCAACCTGCATCTGACCAATGCCCTGAAGGGAACCGGTTATCACTATGCGCCTGACCCTTCCAGCCAGGGTTCCTGTACCATAGGCGGAAACATTGCTACCAACTCGGGAGGTCCTCACACCCTAAAGTACGGTGTCACCACCAATCATGTACTGGGACTGGAAGCAGTCCTGCCTGATGGATCCATTGTCGAACTGGGCGGTCCCACCGCGGAGGTTCCCGGTTATGACTTGCATGGTGTGTATGTCGGCAACGAAGGTACCTTCGGAATTTGTACCAAAGCGATTGTCCGACTGACACGCGACCCGGAAGCCCATCGTACGATGCTGGCTGTCTTTCAGACGATCGGAGATGCCACACGGGCGATCTCTGAAATGATCGCAGATGGAATTATTCCCTCCGCTCTGGAAATGATGGACCACGGCATTATTCAGGCGGTGGAAGAAGCCTTTCATTTCGGTTTCCCACTGGATGCGGGCGCAGTGTTACTGATAGAAGTCGATGGGCTGGAAGTCGCTTTGGATGCGGAAGTCTCAAAAATCCTGGAAATCTGCAATAAGAATAACGTCCGCGAGATTCAGCGTGCTGACACTCCGGAAGAACGCATGCTGATCTGGAAAAGCCGCAAACAGGCCTTTGGAGCCATCGGTCGACTCAGCCCGAGCTACTGTACCCAGGATGGTGTTGTCCCCCGGACACGTCTCCCGGAAATCCTGGAATTTATAGAACAGACCAGTGAAAAATATGGTTTAAGAATTGTCAATGTCTTTCACGCCGGAGATGGAAACGTGCATCCGATCCTGCTGTTTGATGAACGCGATCAGAAACAGATCCAACTGGTGCTTGAAGCCAGCGAAGAAATTCTGGAAAAGTGTCTCGAACTGGGTGGTAGCGTCACCGGCGAACATGGCATTGGTGTGGAAAAAATTAATTTCATGAGCCGCATTTTCAACGAAGTCGATCTGGCCACAATGGAAAAAGTCAGAAATATTTTTAACCCGCGACAGATCTGCAGTCGAGATAAGGTGCTCCCTCCACACGCTTCAGATAATTCACCAAAAGTGGCCCAGGCGCATCCGGCCAGACGCGCACCACACTGATGCATCACAGACCGATCACATGACTCATCTGCAATCCATCTTTATTCAATAAGGCTCCTGAAAGTAAAACTATGTCTCCGCTCCAAGCCGGCTCGCAGGAAGAATTTGTTCCCGCTTCTCAAACGGAATTAAGCCGTTTCATGACTGAAAATGCTGCTGTCAACCACAGGCAGCTGTTTCCTGTCGGTGGACGAACTTCGCTGGCTGTCTGCTGTCCCGCCAGCCAGACTGGTATCCAGCTCTGTACCTCACAGCTCAATCGAGTGGTCGATTATCCTGTTAAAGATTTAACGATTACTGTCGAAGCCGGAATGCGAGTTGATGATCTGAATAAAATAATTTCAGCGGAAGGGCAACGACTTCCCCTCGATATCCCGCAGTCCAACCGGGCGACAATCGGTGGAGTGATTTCCACAAACACCAGTGGTCCCAAACGGTTTTCTTATGGAACGATTCGAGATTATGTCATCGGGATTTCTGCGATAGACGGCAGGGGAAACCTGTTCAAATCGGGGGGTCGCGTGGTGAAAAACGTCGCTGGATACGATCTGGGAAAAATGCTGGTCGGATCACTGGGCACACTCGCTGTCATCAGCCAGGTTTCGCTCAACCTGAGACCCAAGCCACAGACGATGTCCATGGTCTGGTTTCAGTTTGATTCCTGTCAGACGGTTGATCAGGCGCTGGAAGCAATCGTGACATCGGGCACACGTCCGATCGCCGTGGAATATTGTAACGCCAAAGCAGCGAGGCAAATTGCGGCGGAAGCCCGCCTGGAACTGCCAGCAGATCATCATATTTTGTGTGTCTGTTATGAAGGGCCTGAAAATGAGGTTACCTGGCAAGCAAACCACATTGTCTCTGAATGGAATCAGTACTCCCCGCTCGGTGTCCAGACCGTGGAGGCCGAAGAAGCCACACGGCTCTATAATGCATTCACTGAATATCAGACGTCGTCTGATGATCCTGTGACCCTTAAAGCCATTCTGCTACCTTCGCAGATGATGAAATTTATTGAAATGGCGACTCAACTGAATATTGCGGTACAGGCGCATGCTGCAGATGGAATCGTCTTCGGGCATTTACCCGACTCCGCCAGTTCCCTGGATGATGTCCAGCAGATATTCAATCAGTTGAAAACAACCATTGATCCGAAAACAGGTTATTTGAATATCTACCAGTGTGAGTCGGAATGGTCCCAGTCGCTGCCCCTGTTCTGTTCCCCTCCCGCAGGCTGGGATCTGATGCAACAATTTAAAAACGCCTTAGATCCCGAACATGTGCTGAATTCTCAACGGTTTTATGAACTGGTTGAAAATTAGAATTGAATAATACGTAATCTACTTTGACTAACAGCATCTCGCATACGAGTTAACATATGAAACCTGGAAGTTCTTTTTCTCAACCCGTCGACGCCCCTCAAGATCCGACAGAAATTCCCGGTTCTGAAATCCCTTACGAGAAATTTCTGGACTGTATTCACTGTGGTTTGTGTACCGCAGCCTGTCCCACCTACCTGGAAACGGGAAATGAGAACGACAGCCCGCGTGGACGTATTTACCTGATGCGGGCGGTTGTCGACCAGCGCGTTGAACTGTCTGAAGCAGTGCGCGGTCACCTGGATCTCTGCCTGGACTGTCGCAGTTGTGAAACTGCCTGCCCGTCCGGAGTGCAGTACGGTCGCCTGATCGAGCCCTTTCGCGTCGACATTCAGAAAATGGATGCTCGAAAGGGTAAAGGGGCTCAACACGACTGGTTCCACCGCTGGATTCTCTATCGGCTGTTTCCTTACCCCAATCGGATTCGTATGACGTTATTGCCGGCACGCGTCATGCAGGCTCTACGAATCGACAAACTGATGAATGCGCTGAAACTCACCAGCCTGCTTCCGGACAAACTGAAGCGCATGAATGATCTGCTGCCACGCCTTAAGCCGGCTGAACCGGATCTGCCGGAAGTTCTGCCAGCCCAGGGAACCCAGCGGGCCCGGGTTGCATTTTTTACTGGCTGTGTCTCAGAAGCGATGTACAGCCATGTGAATCGGGCCACGGTTCGCGTCCTGCAGGCCAATGGCTGCGAAGTTGTGATCCCCAAAACACAGGCCTGCTGCGGAGCGATCCACTATCACAGTGGAGCAGATCAGGCTGCTTTGGAGTTCGCATTTCAAAATCTGTCTGCATTTGAACTGGATGACATCGACGCCATTATCGTCAATGTCGCCGGCTGTGGTGCCATGCTGAAAGATTACGGCCATATCGCAGAAGAAATTGAAGGAGTTTCCGCTGAACACAAAGAACAGTTGAAACAACTGGCATCAAAATTCAAGGATGTCTCCGAGTTTCTGTTTGAACTGGGTCCGATTGCCCCCCAGGGAGAAATCCCCTTTCGCGCGACTTACCATGATGCCTGCCATCTGGTTCATGCTCAGAAAGTTCAAAATCAGCCTCGGAAACTCCTCGAATTGATTCCGGGACTCAATCTGATCCCCCTCAAAGAATCCACCATTTGCTGTGGCGCTGCAGGCAGCTATAACCTGACACAACCGGAAATGGCAGACCAACTGGGCAAACGCAAGCTGAACAACATTCTGGAGACAGGAGCAGAAATTGTCATCAGCGGAAATGTCGGCTGCACACTGCAGATTGATTCCAAACTCCGTCAGTCCCATCAACCACTCTGGGTCGCGCATCCCATGGAACTGCTGGACCTCAGCTATCGCGGGCAGAAACCGGCATTCTAGAACGCATCACATTTAAGTATCGCGTCTCTCAATCTAATATACTCGGGCTAAACAGCCTTGCAGATGCTACAGTAAAACGGGACACAGTCTGAGCCGTTCGATTGAACCCACTGGGCAGAACGACTAACCTACACCACAGAGTCGCTTAACCAGTTACAGTTTTATGATAAAGAGTTTACTCATGTCAGATAACCTTCCCATTCAGGCGGTCGCCTTTGACCTGGATGGACTAATGTTTAACACCGAGCACGTGTTTTTTCTATCCGGTGACGCCCTCCTGCAACGACGTGGAAAAACCATGACTCCTGATATACTGCGGGGCATGATGGGCCGCCGGGCTCTGGAGGGTTTCGAACATCTCTCCAGCCATCTGGAAAAACCAGAAGATCCACATGAGCTCTGGCTGGAAAGTCAGGAAATCTTCCGTTCGTTACTCCAGGAACATCTAAAGCCCATGAAAGGCTTATTTGAACTGCTGGATTATCTGGAAGAGCTGGACATCCCCAAGTGTGTCGCGACGTCTTCTCCCCGGCCTTATCTGGAAACTCTGCTTGTCCAGTTCGACCTCACTCATCGATTTCCTATCAGCCTGACCGCGGAAGATGTGACACACGGCAAGCCTCATCCAGAAATCTATCTGACAGCCGCCCAAAAAATGGGGGTCACTCCAGAGCGGATGCTCGTTCTTGAGGACAGTGAAACAGGTACAAAGTCGGGAGTCGGGGCAGGCGCGTATGTGGTCTCGATTCCACACGAATACAGTAACTACGGTGATTTCAGTTCGGCTCAGATCATAGCTGACAGTCTGACTGATGCACGGGTGCTGGAACTGTTCTCACAGTAAAATTCTTTATTTGTTTAGCCGTGAATCGAACAACTCTTGCTTCCGTATGATCAGGCAAGCAAGATTCGAATTAAGTGAAGTTTTAAAACAGGGGCGCACTCAGATGCCATTTCAAACTTCCCTGGCCTGATCTGATGACTGAATCAAATTGTATGCACGCAGTGTTACCAGGCTTGAATGTGATGTAGCCACCACCTATCAGTTCCGAAGTACACCGCGCGACATCAGGCATGTGCGCAACGACGGCGACCCGTTCATACGTTTTTTTACTGACGAACGAAATCAGTTTCTCCAGATTCAATCCGAAACCAAGCCAGTCCTGAGGATGGCAGAAGTCGTCATCCAACTCCGCGACTTCCTGCAGGATCTGTGCGGTTTGAGTGGTTCTTACCAGCGGACTGTGCAGAATCAAGTCAGGGCAACTCTGATGCTCGACCATCCATTGCGCCACCTTTCGAAACTGATAACTGCCATGTTCGGTCAACCGTCTGGCAGAATCACCTCCGGGTACAACGCCAGCATGCTCCGCTTTTCCATGCCTGATAATAATCAGCTCCATCTAATTCCGCTTTCCATCTCTTTCAGGGGGTCACCAGTTTTGTTTTTGTCGTTGCGGGTGGCTTCAGATGCGTATCCATCCAGCCATACATCAGCTCCCGCGATTCATGCGCGACAGAGTGACCTTTTCCATGCACATAAAAAGCGAAGTTCTGCGGAGCTTTTTCCAACTCATACACATCCATTACCTTGAGTAACATCAGCACCCGCTGGCGTTGGGTCAGAGGATCTCCATCATTCAGTCCGGACAGGTCCAGAAAAGCTCTTGGTGCAGTCAAAGCCATGATCTCATGGAAGTCAATCGGAGGTAGATCACCCTTCAACAGGTCAGGACGAATGTGTTTAAAATAAATATACCAGTGATCGCGGGACCAGGCCTCCACTCTGGCATTCTGGCGGAAAAAAGAAGCACTGCAGTTTCCAGCTGCGGCCTGAACACGATCATCATAAGCAGCGAGAAACATCGATCCATGCCCGCCCAGAGAATGTCCCAATACACCAATTTTATCGGGTTTCACTTCTTTTAGCGTCTGTAGTACATCGATGGCAATTGAATGCTCGTAGGTAAATTTCCCCACAGCAGTCCACTCGGGATGCTTTTTGTAAAATGCTTCGGTGTCGTAAGGTCCCGCTTCAGGAATGCGGTGGCCGGCGACAAAATGATCAGGAGCAATCACCACATACCCGCGTCGACATAAATGATCCAGATAAGCTTTATCCGGATTCTCGATCAGGCCCGCCGCCCGTGCTTTTCCCTGTTTATAAGTCCCATGCAAAGCAACGATCGCCGGAGCAGGACCTCTTAAGTATAAAGGGACCCCCAGGTAGGCATGAGCCCGTTCATCCTCTTCCACCTGATAGCTGATCAATTGTCGGCGATAGACACCATCCACGATCACCGTATCATGAAACTGAATTTGCAGATCTGGTTTTTCGGGCTTGAACTGATCACGAATCAGGTTCAGATAACGTTTTTTGAGCACCTTTTTATGTTCAACCCAATCCTCGGGAGTGTCAATCCCGTCAAGCAGATCGTCCCAGGAAGAGTTAATACTCGCTGGCTCTGAACGCTTTCGAGTGACATCGTCTTCCGCCTGGATTCTGCAGACAGGGCAGACTGCCATCATAAGACAGAGCCATAATGATGTGGAAATAATTCGCATAGACCTACCTGAAATTAAGTGATAATGAGAGTGCATTATCACCCAGCCCTGCTATGATTCTCAACAACTTAATACCTTTTTCTGCTGATTTTCTCTGCTTAATTCTTTTAGACTTCTGACCTGGTATCATCATGCAAAGTTTAAAGTTTTCGTTGAGGTTGAATTACCTTTTACTCTTGTGTGGAACTGTTATCCAGCCTGTACAGATACAGGCTGGGCAGCGCATCCTCCAGGCCGAGTCAGAGCAGAAATCAAATGCGGTTACAGAACTGATCCACCCGGAAGCCATCACGCATGAACAGGGAGTCGCCTATAGTACACGCTTATCGATCCCTAGAGACGCTGACAAAAATTCTGAATCCCGTTGTGTACTTCTGGAAAACGGAAAACCTCTTCCATTCCCTCATGCCCTTCACAGCCGGATCAGAGAGCAGGGCGGAGGGCACTATAGCCATTGGACTCCCGGTACACTCTATTTCTCAACCAGCGATTCATCTGACCCCAGAACCAACGGAAGAAAATATGAACTGGTCAGTACCGAATCATATCTGCAAAAATCAACCTCATTCGTTTTGACAGAATCAATCTCGGAAATCACGGTCCCGGTCAATCCTCACAAAGAATCTCAACCACTCAAAATGATCTGGCAGAACCTTGATTCAAAATCCCGAATCACGCCTGCCTGGAAACGCAAAGGAGCTCCTGACCTTTCCAGTCAGTCAGCAATGCTGGCCAGTATTCTCAAGCCTGAGATGAACGCAGAAGAGAAATCGATCGCCATCTGGAAGTTCCTCGTCGACTGGCGCTATCATTTCGATCCGGCAGAGCAGGGAGATGAACTGCATGATCCCGTCAAATTCCTGAATGTATATGGCTATGGATTTTGTGATGATTGTGCGACCAACTTCATGGTTCTCGCCAGAAAAGCTGGTTTGCAGAGTCGCGTCTGGGGCCTGTCAGGGCATGTTGTTGCTGAAACATTTTATGAGGGTCGCTGGCATATGTTCGACCCGGATCACCAGGTCTTTTATCGTAATCGACGGGGC
>AZIC01003595.1_pt1 | contig 13172 bp, 14 predicted proteins | sample 359061 | NCBI WGS metagenome assembly AZIC01 (sample SAMN02429709, study PRJNA222657) | marine sediment metagenome | biome: Sediment sample; isolation source: sample MGS-MES from oil contaminated site at the harbour of Messina (Sicily... | place: Italy: Messine | collected 2011-04-30 | depth 1 m m
AGTGAGTCGCCAGAGAGGCGAAAAAATAACATTCAGTTTGTAATAAGGTTTCAGTAAGCGCCAATACGAAAAGTTGCTAGATTTCCGATAAAAGCATTCGGGAATGACGGATCAGGTAAATAAACTAAAAAATTAATACTTAGCCAACAACTGCCCAAGTTTAACCGGCGCATCATGCGTAATCCCATCGTCCAGTTTACAATTCTCAGGCATCAATAAAACCACTGTTGAACCCAGATTAAAGCGTCCCATCTCTGCGCCTTTCTTCAATGAAATTTCAACATTTTCATAACGCGTATGAATCACTTTGTTTTTACTGGGCGGGGTAACCGAACCTGCCCACACCGTGTCAATCGCTGAAACATTAACCGCACCCACCAGAATCATAATCACCGGGCCATGTTCAGTATTAAACTTGCACACCAGGCGCTCATTACGGGCAAATAATCTGGGTACTGTGTTTACGGTATGAGGTGCCACACTGAATAATCGACCTGGCACATAAACCATGTCAGTCAGTGTGCCATCCATTGGCATGTGAATACGGTGGTAATCTCTTGGCGATAAATAAATCGTAGCGAAATTGCCATTGGTAAAATCAGCTGCCAGTTCTTCAATACCACCGACCAGTTCCAGTAAACTGTAGTCGTGATTTTTTGCCTGAAACACGCGGCCATTTTTAATCGGCATGGCCTGGCTTACGCGACCATCTACCGGGCAGCATAAACTGTTATCCGTTTCATCAATGGGGCGAGCATCCGCTTTTAATGCGCGGGTAAAAAATGCATTTAAACAGGGATACGCATAAGGGTTTTCTTCAACGGCTTCAGACATGTTTACGTCATGCAATGCCAGATAAACTTTTAGTGAGAAATCTTTTATCGGCTTCCATTGAATACGAGCAATAAAAAAAATCAGGCCGGATATGGCATGATGCGGCAGTATATAAAAAGGTGACGATTTTAAATAATCGGTAAACGATGCTTTCATAAATAACTCAAATAATTTTGCGGGCGTGTGAGCGGCTTACTTGCCACCGCATTTTCCTGCGCCACATTTCATCGTGCGCATGGATTTATTGTGAGCTTTTTTTACGCTCACCTGCAGTGTCTGTTGTGTGCTGTTGGATAAGCTAAATGTCAGGTTGATGATATCTCCATCGCTTAACCATTTTTTGGGTTTGATGAGCATGAGATGGTAACTACCGGGCTGTAGGACCAGTGTGTTATTTGCGGCAATCGAGAGTGTTTTCTGTGGCAGCATTTTGGCTACACCATCTACATCTTTTGATAAATGCATTTCAACACTGGAAAACTCGGGACTGATGACCGAAGTGATGTCTATAGGCATGTCCGTGCTATTGCTAATGGTCATGAAGCCCGCCATTACCTGTGCGCCTGGTGGTGCTTCAGGAATACGTGTATCACTGAAACTCAATGTGTCAGCCGCAAAACATGAGTTGAACAGGAACAGGTTTGTGAGTGTGGTCAGTAACAGTGTTTTTAAAGATGTAGGCATATGTGATCACGAAATTATGTAATTAAGACTCGTGATTATAGGCATCACAGGTTAACATTTAAAGCATTTACATCGTTAAGTTATGGCACACAGAACAATATGTTAAAACAGGGTATCACCGAAACTCGCTTGCCAGAAGAGCTGCTCACTTTGAGAGATGTCATTCGCTGGGGCGTGAGTCAGTTTAATCAGGCCGATCTATTCTACGGGCATGGTATGGCCAGTGCGCTGGATGAAGTGGTTTACCTGTGTCTGCACGCTCTGCATTTACCTCATGATTTTCCAGAAAGCTACTTTGATACGCGCCTTACGGCGCATGAAAAGCTGGAAATATATAGTCTGCTGACACGTCGTATCAATGAAAAGGTACCTGCGTCCTATTTAACCGGCGAGGCCTGGTTTGCGGGCCTGCCATTTTATGTGAACGAGCATGTGCTGATTCCTCGTTCGCCCATTGCCGAGCTTATTGAAAAGCGTTTTGAGCCCTGGGTTGAGGCAGAGTCGGTAGAGTCTATTCTGGATTTATGTTGTGGGAGTGGCTGTATCGGTATTGCATCGGCTTATGCGTTTGACTGGGCATCGGTGGATATGGTGGACATTTCGCCCATGGCCATCGAAGTCGCGGAAGAAAACATTCAGCGCCATCAGCTGGAAGATCGCGTGTCAGTTATTCAATCTGATCTGTTTAGTAAAGTGCCGCCACGTCAGTATGACATTATTGTGAGCAATCCTCCCTATGTGGATGCGGAAGATATGGCGGAATTACCTGACGAATATCATCACGAACCTGAGCTGGGGCTGGCGGCCGGTGATGATGGGCTGGATCTGGTGATTCCCATGTTGCAGCAGGCGCGGGCGTTTTTAACCGATCAGGGTATACTGGTGGTTGAAGTGGGTAATTCGCAATATGCGTTGCAGCAAGCGTATCCTCATGTGCCATTTTACTGGCTGGATTTTGAGCGGGGCGGCTCGGGTATTTTTCTGCTAACAGCCGAGCAACTGGACGAATATAGCTTTTAGGCGGCGGTGACTTCCAGTCTGTCAGTTCTGGCCTGCCCTGCCCCTTCTGGCTTAAACCGGTTTGAGCTGTGCAATGGGCAAACTAAACCAGAAACTCACCCCGTGCTCACTGTTATTCATGGCATCTATTTCACCACCATGTAAATCAATAAGCTGTTTGCAGGTGGCAAGCCCCAGGCCTCGGGTGATTTCATTGCTGGTGGGTTTGTTACTCAACTGAGCGTGTTTTTTAAACAGGTTTTCAAAATCGCTTTCCTCCAGACCCGGGCCGGTATCGGACACAATAATCGACAGGCTATCGGCATTCACGTTGGTGCTTACGGTAATGGTGTCGTTCTCTGAACAGAACTTAATCGCATTATCGACCAGATTATCCAGCACCTGTGCGATACGAGAACGATCGGCTTCAACGCGTGGAATGTGCGCATCGGTTTTGTTTATCAGGTTAATTCGTTTTTTACTGGCCTGGCCGTGATGCCGATGAATCACTTCAAGAATGAGCGGCTCAATTTGCAGTGGAATTTTGGTCAGGCGAATCTGTGCAAAACCACCCGCCTGGGTATCCAGTACACAGTCGGAGATGGTATTAATAAAATGGGCGGCATTGCTGATGGTTTCAAAGCGCTGAAGCAGGTCATCTGAATTAAGCGACTGGTGACTGAGAAGCAGGGAGCGTGAGGAGGCGGCAATATCCTGAATCACAGCAATCGGTTTGCGCAGGTCATGGCTGGCCGACGTTAGAAATTCGGTGTTCATGGCAGACAGTTGTTTCAGGCTTAGCTGCGTTTGTAGTCGGGCAATCAGAATCGGGAAATTAATCGGTTTGGAAATATAGTCGTTGGCACCCAGTTCCAGCGCCCGCACGATGCGTTCATCTTCATCGATTGCCGTGGCCATAATAATCGGCAGATCGACCATGGAATATTGCTGGCGCAATGTGTGAAGAACCTGCAGCCCCATGATTTCGGGCAACATAATATCGAGTAGAATCAGGTCGGGCACTTTTTCAGCAACCATATCGAGAGCCTGCTGGCCATCAACGGCAAATCTTAGTTGGTAATTACCCGTCGACAGGCGTCTTGCCATAATCTCACGATTAAACTTTTCATCCTCGACGATCAAGATGTCGGGTACAGTAAAATACATCGCTTCCCTGTTTTTAATATCGTTATACTTTGTGAAAGACTATATCGGTTTAGCCCCCCGGCTGGCAAGCCAATATGGTAAGATTCACCGATTCGTTTAATGAGGATAGAGTGTGTCTGGCAATACCTTCGGAAAATTATTTACAGTGACCAGTAGCGGTGAATCTCATGGCCCGGCATTGCTGGCAATTATTGATGGCTGCCCGCCGGGCATTGAGTTATCTGAAGCCGATATACAGCATGATCTGGATCGCCGTCGCCCTGGAACTTCGCGGCATACCACGCAGCGTCGTGAACCAGATCAGGTGAAAATTTTATCCGGCGTATTCGAAGGTAAAACCACCGGCACCGCGATTGGTCTGATGATCGAAAATGTTGATCAACGATCAAAAGATTACGGCAATATTGCCAATACATTCCGCCCAGGCCATGCCGACTATACCTACACACAGAAGTATGGCTTTCGTGACTATCGTGGTGGTGGACGTTCTTCCGCTCGTGAAACTGCAATGCGAGTTGCCGCTGGTGCGATTGCAAAAAAATTCCTCAAGGATAAGTACAATATTTTAATTCGCGGCTATCTATCACAGCTGGGGCCGATTAAAGCCGAAGCTCATGACTGGGATCAGGTCAGCCAGAATCCATTCTTTAGCCCCGATGCCAGCAAGGTAAAAGACATGGAAGATTACATGGACGCCCTGCGCAAGGAAGGTAATTCCGTGGGCGCAAAAATCACTGTGGTTGCCGAAGGTGTACCCCCGGGATTAGGTGAGCCAATTTTTGACCGACTGGATGCCGAAGTCTCGTATGCGATGATGACCATCAATGCTGCCAAGGGAGTTGAAATTGGAGGTGGTTTTGGCTGTGTAGAAGCCAGGGGTACCGAGTTTCGTGACGAAATTACGCCTGAAGGTTTCTTAAGCAATCATGCGGGTGGTATTTTAGGCGGCATTAGCTCAGGGCAAAATATAGTTGTGCATACCGCATTTAAACCCACATCGAGTATGCGCCTGGAAGGCCGTAGCGTGGATATTAAGGGTGAACCCATTGAAGTGGTGACCCATGGTCGCCATGATCCCTGTGTCGGTATTCGTGCAACCCCTATCTGTGAAGCCATGCTGGCGCTGACGCTAGCCGACCACATGATGCGTTTTAAAGCGCAGTGTGGTGATGTGGTGTGTTCAACACCGGTGATACCTGCAGGTAAAGAATAATACCATCGCATGACGTGCGATGAACCATAACGGCGTATAAGCAAGACTCCATGTCGAATACTGTATCGCTCAAACATGACGTGCCTTACTGGCGTCTTTCCGGTTTTTACTGGGTTTACTTTGCATCCCTGGGTGTCATCGTTCCTTACTGGAGCCTGTACCTGCAGTCGCTGGATTTCGATGCAAAATCGATTAGCGAACTCATGGCCATACTCATGGCGACGAAAATTGTTGCCCCCTATCTCTGGAGCTGGATTGCAGACCACACCGGTCACTGCATGAAAATTATTCGCCTGGGCAGTGTGATTTCAAGCATTACCTTTATCGGCGTATTTATTGATTCCAGTTTCTGGTGGCTGGTGCTGGTGATGTTGCTATTCAGTTTTTTCTGGAATGCAACCCTGCCACAGTTCGAAGCCAATACAATGAATCACCTGGGTGCAGATACGCATCGCTATAGTGTGGTGCGTTTATGGGGGTCGTTGGGTTTTGTGGTTGCGGTTATTTTAATCGGCAGCTTCCTCGATGATTTTGGTTATCAGCTCGTACCGATATCTGTTTTTATTTTATATGTGCTGATCAGTATATTCAGTTTTCTGGTGAAAGATGCCGCGCATAAAACGCAACAGACAGGCAGTGGCGCTATTTTCGAGGTGATTAAACAGCCACATGTTATGGCCCTGTTGCTGATCTGTTTTCTCGCGCAAATGAGTCACGGCCCGTACTACACGTTTTATTCTATTTATCTAAAACAGTTTGATTACAGCAGTACTACACTGGGATGGTTATGGGCGCTTGGTGTGATTGCAGAAATTATTCTGTTTATGTTTATGCATCGACTTATGCCGCGCTTTGGACCCAGTCTTTTAATGTCGGTGGCGCTGTTACTGACCAGTATTCGCTGGTTGCTGATTGGCTATTTTGTTGATGATCTGGCGCTGGTGATTGTTGCGCAGTGTTTACATGCCGCAAGTTTTGGGCTATATCATGCCGTGGCCATTGAGCTGTTTCATCGCAACTTTAAAGGGCGCCTGCAGGGTAGAGGGCAGGCCCTGTATTCGGCCATCAGTTTTGGTGCGGGTGGTGCCGTAGGCACGTTAATTACCGGTGCTTACTGGGATGTATATTCTGCGGAACTGATTTTTGCCTGTGCATCGGCAGCGGCATTTATAGCGTTTCTGGTGTCGCTCAGGTTTAACTTGACGTTAGAAGGTCACAGCAGATAGCTTCGTGCCATAAGCTTTTATGTTGTGTGGCATAGCCATATATGCTGTATGTTTAATGTTGTTTTCATCACGGTGTTGTCGGTTACTTAATTTGAATGTTAATCTCGATAGCGATCTTAATGAGTAATAGAAGCTGCACCTATGATTTAACAATGAAAAAGGAATTAGAATAATGAAATTAAATACATTATTAATGATGTTTATTACACTGCTGGTCAGTGGTTGCGCAAGTATGTATCAACCATCTCAAAGTGTTCTTGAGATGAGCCACAAAATGACTAAGCAGGAAGCGGCGAAAGTTTTCTCGAATTTATTTGCTAATCCCCATAAAGTGGAAGGTGTTTGTAAGGGTAATGGTATAGGAGAGAGTCTTAGTATATTAAGCGACAGTAATATGTGGGAGTTAAACGAAAAATCTCCAGAAGTAAAATTAACCACCAGTAGTATTACGTTTAATGCTGAACAGATTGTCAGAACTTATAGTTCCAGTGGCAATATTGCAACGCAGGGTGCTGCGGGTCTGGTAACAACTACGAAGAGTAGCAATATTCCTTTCCGTAAAACGATTAAATTCACTGATTTAAAAACGATTACACTTAAGGCTGATACTGGAATGATGACTCGAAGATGTTATCGCCCAGACGGTCATACTGAAGTTATTGTTGATCTCAATCAGGGATTTGGCTTCTGGTTTGCATTAGTGTTGAAAAATGAAGATGTGGAACGTTTTGTAGCGGCTATTATGGTGCTGTCACCTGAGACATCGATACAAACGGGCTAAGCCGTCAATTAATATCTGGCGTATTGTTTTTTGAAAAAGCCAGGCTTATAAATAGCCTGGCTTTTTTTCGAACTCTATATTTACATTGCTGGCTTAATGGTCGTGACCACAACCACCGGCGGCATGTACATGGCCGTGGCTGAGTTCTTCTGCTGTGGCATCACGCACATCCATTACATCTACGTCATAATGCAGAGTGACCCCCGCCAGTGGTGGGTTGCCATCAATCGTAATGTCATCACCGTTAATTTCGCTAATGGTAATGAGTACTGGCTGGCCCACATCGCTTTCTGCCTGAAACTGCATACCCACTTCTACTTCTGAATCGCCAAATGCGCTGCGCGGAATGACCTGTGTAATCTGTGCGTTGTATTCACCATAGGCATCCTTCGGTTCAATAACCAGGCTGAATGAATCGCCCTTTTCCTTGTCATCCAGTGCCGTTTCAAGGCCGGGAATAATATTGTTGTGGCCATGCAGATAGGCAAAGCTGGCATCGCTAGACTGGTCAATGACCTCGCCTTTATCGTCTTTCAGAATGTAGTTAATCGTGATGACTTTATCGGCTGTGATTTTCATGTAGAGGGCCTGTAGGTTTGTTAAAGTAGTAAGTGGGCACATATTCTACATTATCTGGACTTTTCTTGCGCGATTCCGTCTTTTTGCGTTCAATAACCTTGCGTCGGGAGCTTGCTGTAGTAATCTGTGCGCTCTTTTGAGCTTAAAGATTGTTTATGCCAGATACACGACAGATGCAGGAATTCATGGCCTTTGCGCACACCCTCGCCGATGCGATTGCCGAGGTACATCGACGCTATTTCCGCCAGCCGGTTTCCACAGAATATAAGGACGACAGCAGTCCGGTGACGCAGTGTGATCGTGAATCTGAAGCAGTCATGCGAGAGCTGGTAATGCAGCATTACCCCGAGCATGGCATTCTTGGCGAAGAGTTTCCGCCACATCAGGCAGATGCAGAATTTGTCTGGATTATTGACCCGGTGGATGGCACCAAATATTTTATGACCGGACACCCGTTATTTGCATCCTTACTCTCGCTGGCGTACCAGGGTAAATTTATTCTCGGTGTGATCGATCAGGCGATTAGCGGTGAACGCTGGATAGGTGCCGATAATGTCGGAACCTTTCTTAACGGGCAGGTGGTGCAAACACGCAAGTGTCCTGCACTTGAACAGGCGATTATTGCGCGAGTCGGTTTTGAGTGGCATTCGGCGGGGCGAGATCATTATATCGACCGGGTGTGGAAGGCTACGCACTGGGCACAATGGGGGGTCGCTCCCTATGATTATGGGCTATTAGCCTCTGGTCATCTGGATATGGTGATTACTGCCGGGCCTCTGGTACATGATTTTGCGGCATTAGACCCGGTGATTCGCAATGCCGGCGGTATAATAAGTGACTGGTTTGGGCGCCCGTTGACGATTGATTCCCCCAATCACGTCATTGCGCTGGGAAATCCTGCATTACTGCCTGAAGCATTGAAAGTGCTGGCTTTTGACGAATGACCGAACCAGTTAATGTGAATTGAGACATGAGCTGCAATCTGAGGGATAAAACTCAATTGCAATATAGAGCAGGCTAGCGCGTCCACATGGCCCGTGCTCTCGTTTTTTGTTGAAGTTTTTCTATCCTTTTTTGCAATCTGTTTAAAGAGCAAGTGTGACCTGTGAACAATCAATCCACAGATAACTTTAGAGCCGTTATATTACGTTCAGTGATGTTGATCGCAATGGCCTTCTCGGCGTTGTTTGGGTTAATGCATGATCTGGGTGCTAATGATATTGGCCCGATTCATTCAAAAGTTGATTATGTTTACTCGATTATAAGCGCCTTGCTGTTGCTGGCGTTATGGAAAAATAAAATAAGTTTCCACTGGGTCGCGATTCTGTTTCTTGGTACATCATTACTCACTTTTACATCAGCTCTAATATTTGTGCTGCATGATGAATTTAGAATTATCTGGTTCTACTTCCTTATTTATGTCACCTATATTGCACTGGGTTCACGTGCTGGAATGATTATGACAGTACTCACCCTGTTAATGATTATGAGCTGCGATCAACTACTGAATTTACAAATATCATCGCAATCGTTTGTAACGACGGTTTTAGGTTTATTGATAGCCAGTTTGCTAAGCCGAGTTTATACCGTGCAGATGGAGCGTTATGAAACGCAGTTGGAGAAGAAAAACCAGACACTGCAAACGACAGTGCAGGAACTGGATGTTGCGCTGAAAAAAGCCAATAGCGCCAATAAAACGAAAAGCCTCTTTCTGGCGAATATGAGTCATGAAATTCGCACCCCGATGAATGGCGTTATCGGCATGGCACAGGCGCTGGAAGGTACAGAACTGAATGAAGTGCAGCAGTATTATCTACAGACGCTGAATAGCTCGGGAAAAAATCTGTTGCTGTTAATTGATGATCTGCTGGATATATCTAAAGTTGAATCGGCAACACTTAAACTGAATATTGCACCATTTGAAACTTTTTCATGGATTACCGATATTCATAATGTCGTTGATCCACTGTTTGACGATAAGCAATGTGCTTTCATTACTGAGATAGATGATAGTTTGCCAAAAGTACTGATCGGTGATGAGACCCGATTGTTACAGATTATTGTTAATTTATTAAGTAATGCGGCTAAATTTACCGAGCAGGGTGAAGTCAGGTTGAGTATTCAGGGTACGCTAAATAAGCATGGGCAATGTGATATTGATATAACCGTGAGTGATACAGGGAAAGGCATTCCGTCCTGCGAGCTTGAATCTATCTTTTATGCATTTCAGCAGGTGGCTGCAGAGAGAATTAAAAATAAGGGTGTTGGTCTGGGCCTGGCCATCTGTAAACATTTATGCAAACTTATGCAGGGTAATCTGTCTGTTTCTTCTGAGCCGAATAAAGGCTCAGTATTTCGATTTAATGTCAGCCTGCCGGTGGCTGATGAGACAGTGATGCACGACCAGGACACCGATACCATAGACGTTTCTGCAGATTACAATTCAGTTACACAAGCTAGCTGGATGGTGTTGTTAGTCGATGATGATGCGATTAATCGTCTGGCAGCATCGACCCTGTTGCAACAGCAGGGGCATCAGGTGGTCGAAGCAGAAGATGGTGAACAGGCCCTGCAAAAAATACAGCAGCAGGTGTTTGATGTGGTGTTAATGGATATCCATATGCCGGTCATGGATGGTATTACAGCAACCCGGAAAATAAGAGAAAGCGCTACGAGTTATGCAAATATCCCCGTGATTGGTTTAACCGCAAGTGTGATGATTGAAGAAAAAGATAATTACCTGAAAGCCGGCATGAATGCTGTTGCTGAAAAGCCGATTATCATCGAGCGCCTGATTCGCCTTATTCAGCTACAGCTTGAATCTGCTTAGCGAACCACCTGCTTGCAGTGCGTATGCTGAAGTAATGTATTAATTAATAAATGCTAGGCGCTCGTATCGATATTACGACCGACTGTGGCCTGTTCGTTTGATTCTTCAGTAGCCGATGTGGTCGCAGGGCGAGCTGCATTTGTTTCGACTACGGGCCGCTCAGTTTCAGTGACCGCCTGCGCAGGTTTTTCAACTTTCGTTGCAGGGGTATAGAGTGCTGCAGACGCATTACCTGCAGGATCAATTGTTGCCATAACATGTCTCCTTGTTGCTGATGGTCGCCAGTTAGATTTATTTTACGCTTATAGAAACTTAAATCTATAGCATCGCCATAGATATTCGCTATGACCTGCCGTTCTGTACTAAATTCAATAAAAATTTCTTATCGCCCGCAGCCAGAGTGCTGGCTGGTGGGCAGAAGATGTAATGCATTAAACATCCGTGTTCAATGCGGGGTGCTGCGGCCTAGCTGTCTTTTTTACAGCTGCTAAAGCCGATTATCGGATATAAAGGGCAAAAGCCAATTGCACCGGTTAGCAACGGAATTAAACCGATCCAGCCCCAGGGCGTTTGTGGGCCAATAAATACCAGACTTAAAATAATCAATCCGGCGACGACTCTTAATATTCTATCTATACCACCAACATTACACATAATTATTACCTTTTTCCGAGTGTGAAATTCTATAGGGTGAATTATGCCTGCAGGAAAATACAGCGTATGTGATGAAGTCACACAGGGTGCTCTAATTTAATAATAATGGAGCTGAAATCAGTTAAGTCGTCATCAGACCAGAGCATTGTCTGCAATATGCTGCATGCGTTGTGGCTCAAGTAATGTAATGGCGCCACGTTGCAGGCTGAGCAGGCCCAGCTTTTCAAATTCCTTAAGCTGGCGACTGATCACTTCCCGGGCGCTGCCCAGTTCAGTTGCCAGAGCCTGATGAGTAATCTCGATCTGGTTTGTATGACTGGCAAGTTTTAATAAAACTCGGGCAAGGCGAACATCAATATGCCCAAAGCTTAAATCTTCTACGCGATGAATGACTTCAGAAAGTCGCCGGGCATACTGATCGAAAACAATTTCGCGAAAACGTTCGGACTGTTCCAGTCCAAGATTAAAATACTCGCGTGGAATGACCAGCGCTGTGGTTTCCGTTTCGGTAATGCCTTCGGCGGGGTAACTGTTCTGCGAAAATAAACAGGCTGTCGTAAGGGTGCAGGATTCTCCCTGCGTCACTCGATATAAAGTTACTTCACGGCCATTTTCTGCGCGACTAAATACTTTAACTGAGCCAGAAAGTACAAACAGATAGTTGCCGCAACTATCGCCCTGTTTAAATACCGTCTGATTTGCCGGGAGGGTCACTTGCTGGCAGTGTTGTTGAATGTCCTGCAGGCCGTTTTTTTCAAACACTGCTGAGAAAGGTGAATCCATTAACTTCGGTACCAGTGTTTGTTTAACACTTTAATGACTTTGTCGGGGTAAACCCAGCGCCCGAGGCTGCCATTGTAACGCGCCAGTGCGCGGCGAATATTGCCTTTTTCCATATCGAGATAATACTTAAGAATGGTACAGCCCATACGCAGGTTGGTGTCTATATCCATCAGGTTGTCATCTGCACGGCCAATTTCTTTTAGCCAGAAAGGCATAACCTGCATCAGACCCTGTGCCCCGGCCCGAGAAATTGCAAAGTGATCGAAGCGACTTTCTATGTCGATCACCGCAATCACCAGCTCTGGTGGCAGTTCTGCACGACTGGCTTCACGGTGAATGCTGCGTAATAATTTGAGCCGTGTATCAATATTGTTGACGCGTTTACTCAGGCGATTCGACATATCCATGAGCCAGACTTCCGCATGAAAACGGTCGTCGAAACTATCGGCTTTTTCAATTGCCGTGATCAGTCGCTGGCGTAATCTGGGGTCAACTTCTGCTGCACTGGCCGGAGCCCTTTCTGGCGTATTGACAGGTGTCTGTGACTGGGCGATAGCCTGAACGGGCAGGCCTGAACAGAGACCCGCTACAGCCACATAGAACAGACTATATAAAAACTGTTTAAGCGGATTAAAACGATTTTTTCTGTCTGTCTTTGGCGGCATGCTCGGTATTATTTTTTGCTTAAAAGAAAATCCACGATTTCGTTCAGAGGAATATCCTGTGAAGATTCGTCGCTACGTCCCTTATATTCTATAGCATCTTTATCCAGACCTTTCTCGCCCAGTACCAAACGGTGTGGAATACCGATCAGTTCTATATTGGCCAGCATCGAACCCAGACGCTCTTTCTGATCAAACATCAGCACATCGAGGCCAGCGTCGGTGAGGGCCTTGTAAAGATGTTCAGTGGCTTCGGCGAGGCGTTCCGACTTCTGCATATTGATCGGCGCCAGCGCCACATCAAATGGTGCAATGACCTGTGGCCAGATAATGCCGTTGTCATCGTTATTCTGCTCGATTGCAGCTGCGACAACACGAGATACACCAATGCCATAACAGCCCATGGTCATAATCTGGCTGGCACCGTTTTCATCTAATACCTTGGCCTGTAACTTCTCGCTGTATTTATCGCCCAGCTGGAAGATATGACCCACTTCAATACCGCGCACAATGGAAAGTGTGCCTTTTCCATCCGGACTGGCATCGCCTTCAACCACATTACGAATATCCGCCGTTGTCGGTTCTGCCAGATCACGGCCCCAGTTCATACCACGCAGGTGCTTGCCATTATCGTTAGCGCCACAGACAAAGTCGGCAACATGAGCGGCACTGTGATCAACGATCACTGTGATGTTGAGATCAGGCCCAACAGAACCCGGTGCGCAGCCGGCAACCGCTTTTACCTGCTCTTCTGAGGCAA
>AZIC01000477.1_pt1 | contig 12980 bp, 13 predicted proteins | sample 359061 | NCBI WGS metagenome assembly AZIC01 (sample SAMN02429709, study PRJNA222657) | marine sediment metagenome | biome: Sediment sample; isolation source: sample MGS-MES from oil contaminated site at the harbour of Messina (Sicily... | place: Italy: Messine | collected 2011-04-30 | depth 1 m m
AACAAGTCTGTGCGGGTTTTTGTGTCTATGGCCCAACTACCATGATGATTATTACTACCGGTAATGGCGTCAATGGTTTCACTCTTGATCGTGATGTAGGTGAATTTATTCTGACCCACCCTAATATGACCATCCCCGAAGATACCGCTGAGTTTGCCATCAATATGTCGAATCAACGTTTCTGGGAAGCGCCAGTGCAACGTTATATTGAAGAATGCATGCAAGGCGTGGAAGGCAGTCGAGAAAAGAACTTCAATATGCGTTGGGTCGCCTCTATGGTGGCTGAAGTCTATCGCGTATTAACCCGAGGCGGCATCTTTCTCTATCCACTCGATAACAAGCCAACAACCCAAGGTGGCAAACTGCGCCTGATGTATGAAGCCAACCCGATGAGCTTTATTGTTGAACAAGCTGGCGGGGTCAGCTCAACAGGGCGTGAACGGATTATGGAAGTGCAGCCTACAGGCGTGCATCAACGTGTGCCAGTAATTCTTGGTTCTAAGAATGAGGTTGAGAGACTCGTTTCTTATCATGATAAATAATTACCTAACAAACCAAGAAAAATAACTAGGGTGCTATCCTAGTTATCACTATAAGATAAGTTGATAGTTTTGTATTTTTATTATAATACAATGAGTTACTGATAAATGGTGAGCGTAAAAATAATAAAACAAGGATTCCTTAATAATATTGATATATAGGACGGCATCCTGTATATCACACTGTTAGATCGCTAAATGAAATCAATATGATGCAAGCTGTAATTTTTGATATGGATGGGACGTTGATAGATTCTGAGCCCATGTGGAAAGAAGCTGAAAGAGATGTTTTCTCATCGGTTGGCGTTGATGTAACGGATGAACTGGCAGCTAATACGGCTTCTATGACGACACGAGAGGTAACTGAGTTTTGGTACCGTCACTTTCCTTGGTCGGGAAAAAGTTTACAGCAAGTTGAAAATGAAGTGGTTGATCGCGTTGCTAGACTTATTTCTGAAAAAGGGGCACCCATGGAAGGTGTGACAGAGATTTTGTCTTTTTTTGAAAGCAAGAACTTCAAGATAGGCCTCTCAACTAATGCACCTTATAGATTGATTCCTGTGGTTTTACAAAAACTTGGTATCTCTAACTATTTTCATGCTATTTCATCTTCAGAGCATGAAATAAAGGGAAAGCCTCATCCTGCAGTATATTTATCCACGGCAAAAAAACTAAAGGTTGATCCTTCAAAATGTGTTGCATTTGAAGACTCTTTATCTGGAATTATCGCAGCGAGTAAGGCTAACATTAAAACGGTGGTGGTTCCGCCAATTTTAGAATTTACAAATAAAAAATATGAAATATCTCATCTGAAACTTAGACGGTTATCCGATTTCACCGATGTTCATTTAGAACAAATAGCTAACTGTGCATAGTATGATTTGTGCTAATAGGTCATTCAGATAAGAGTGCCTTTGAATGGAGGCTTAGCGAGATCTTCAAAAGACTATTATAATTTGGGCACTAGAACTAATATGAAATACGAGCGTGGTTTTACATTAATTGAGTTGATTATGGTCATCATTATACTTGGGGTTCTAGCAGCAACGGCATTGCCTAAGTTTGCGGATATATCAACAGATGCCCATAAAAGCGCTGTCGCAACAACAGGGAGCGCGTTGAGAGTAGGGGTGAACAACATCCATCTTAAATGGTATGCATCTGGAAAGTCTGATGCGGTACTCGATTTTATCGTGGCGGCAGATTCAATTACCGGCGAATCATTATCTGTTAATGCTAACGGCTGGCCAGCTGATACGCAGGGAGTTAGCTTGACATTGAATAGTACACAGGACTGTATTGACGTTTGGAATGCTATTTTAGATGCAGGATCTCCCACCGTTTCATCCGACACGAGTAGTGAATATCAGGCCACATATGATGGAAGTAATGATTGCACTTATACTTATCAGAAAGATACGAGCATGAATATTAGCTATGATTCAAATACAGGTAATGTTGTAATTAATAATTAATAATTAATAATATTAGTTTAAATTTAATAAGAGAGATAATAATGAAAACAATGACATGCAAACAGTTAGGTGGTGCGTGTGATACGACTTTTCAAGCGAATACATTTGAAGAGCTTGTGGAGATGAGTAAGCAGCATGGTATGGAGATGTTTCAAAAACAAGATGCTGAACATTTGAGTGCGATTATGGAGGTGCAGGCATTAATGATGGATCCAACTGCTATGCAGGCGTGGATTGCCAGTAAGAAGCAAATATTTGATGCTTTACCTGACCAATAAAATGCTTTGTTTTTAAATGATTAATGGCTTGAGTGGTTCTAGGGAGCTACGAATAATCACTATCGTTTTTTTACTAGTCTCTAGTTCTAGTTTTGCAGATATTTATAAATGTAACGTGAATGGAGAGCAAGTGTTTAGTGATCAGCCCTGTACTAGAAATGCTGAGAAAGTAGAGCTCAAGGTTTATCAGCCGAAAGCTGAAGATATTAATCAGCAACAGCGTGCTACGAAGCGTTATATCGAAGATTCACAATATGATGAAATAGATGCACTCAGAAAAAAGAATAAATCATTAAAAGTAAAAATTCATCAGTTAATAAAGCAACGTAATAAAAAAGTACAGTTACTGAATGAGAAGGTTTATGAGTATTCAGATACTATTATTGCAAGCAGTGATCCTGATGTATTTAAAAATATCGAGGCATTAAACGCAGAGTATTTAAGAAAAATTGATCAGCTTGAAGCTGAAATTCATCGAAATGAATTACGAATGTCTGAGATTAAATCATTAATAGATGCTAAGCATTAATGCGTTAGTGGTGTGTTTATTTACTCGATAATTGCTAATACACGAGCATTGATTTCTGGGGCTAAATCAAGAGCGAGTTCATCATAAATATCACTGTGCTGATTATTAATTACTGGCATCATCGAAAGTAATTTTTCACCAAATTCTGTTTGATTAAATGCAACGATTTTTTGTAATTCTTCTAGCGAGAAAGCCTGATCGTAGATAGGAATGATTCTTTGTATAAATTTTTGTTGCTCGATTAATTGTTGTTTTACACTCGCAGAGACTTCATGGTTAATGTTAAGTAATGTTTCTGAGCTTATATTAGGGTGTGATTGTTTTAGGATTGAGCTGATTTGTTTTTGGTAGCTGTCAGTAAGTCGTTGGCTGATATCACTCTCTGATTGATGTGTTTGTTTAAGCAGTTCTTTAATTAACGCTAGTTTTTTCTGGCTAATATTCTCGTTGGCAAATAATGGTGTAATTGCTAAGTTTAAAAAGATAATAAGCACAGCCCAAGCAGTTTTCATTATTTATCCCAAAGATCGCGAACATTAGTTCTTTCAAATTCAATTTTCAGTGATTCGCCAGATTTTAAAATTTCAACTAGGGAAATAAGCAGTGACACAACCATTGTAATGAGGCTCATGATAAAGCATATTTCACCGAGTGATTCTTGTTGCCAAAATAGCATCATCATTGCTAATACACAGAATAAAAATGACACAACACCAAACGCTTGCATGTATTTAATTAGGTTGATGCGAAGATGGAGGTTTTTAATTTGCCTTACTCGATTTTTTTCATCTTGGTTTTTGAATTCTTTATTGAGAGAGCGAACAACACTGGCTAGGGCTAAATAGCGATTGGTGTAAGCTAAAAACAGTAAAGAAATACCTGAAAACATAATGGCGGGATCAGTGATATTTAAGTGCATGTTGAGGCCAATAGGATGAGTAAGGTTATTATTCTAACTAAAATTAATTGCTGTTACAGTCTAACTGAATGTTTGTTTGTTGAAATAAGGGTTTTATGGTGCGATTTCAAGGAAAGATAAGCAACTGGAACGACGCGAAAGGCTTTGGCTTTGTTAGGCACAATGGCGGCGGAGACAAGTCTTTCGTTCATATTAAAGATTTTGTTCGTCGAGGTATTCGACCGATGAATGGCGATATTATTACTTATCAACAAGTTAAAGATAATACGGGACGCTTTAAAGCTAAAAAAATAGAATTTCCTAGACATGCTCGACGAGTAAATAAAACAAAATCTAAAACAAGGTTATTAGGTTCAATCATTACATGTTTATTTTGTCTTAGTTTGGTTTTAATGATGGTGACAGGCAAATTACCGTTGATTATTTTTGGGGTATATATCGTTGCAAGTCTAATTACCGTTTTAGCTTATGCTATAGATAAATCAGCAGCCAAGAAGGGGAGGTGGCGAACACAAGAAAGTACGCTTCATCTGTTCTCACTTCTGGGTGGTTGGCCCGGTGCTTTTTATGCTCAAAACCGTTTACGTCACAAATCTAGTAAAACATCGTTTAAAACTGTTTTTTGGATCACGGCTGTTATTAATTCCATGATGCTTGGTTATTTACTTACTGATAGTGGCGCTCATATTTTAAGAAGTATAAGTGCCTTCACTTATTAAAGACCTAGAAATATGAACGCTAGTTTAGTTTGAGTTGCTGAGACATTTACGTCATATTTCATGTGCTTACAATGGTTTTATTCTGGCAGACTAATGGTTAGTAGCTTACCTTGTTGAGTTAATTTCAAATGCTTTAAAAATGACATACCTAAGAGTATTTCATTGAAAGTCATGCCACTGCTAATGCTTGCAGGTACATTATGCATTTTAATTCCACCCAGTGTGAGGGTTTGAATACTGGTTTCATAAGAAGTACTCATGCCATTTGCTGTTTGTGATTGGAAACGTTGGCCTTTTTTCAAGTTCAATCTTTCAGCAATATGCTCTGGAATAGCAACCAGTGTTGCCCCCGTGTCTAGTAAAAAATCTACGTCATAGCCATTGATCTTTCCTGAAGCGACATAATGACCGTATCGATTACGTTCAAGAACAATTTCTTGTTCTCCATATTCATTTATCGAGATGGATAGTTGTTTGTTCGGGTTATTTATATTGTCGAGTACTGAGTTGAAAATAATAGTCGTGGCAGCAAGCAATACGATCCAAATAATAGCTATGGTTGATTTGCTAAAATTGGGCGGGCTACTCTGTGTTTTCATTGTTGTCAGTCCTTTTGTCCACTGATGTTTATCATACTTATACTAAATAGAGGTTGAAACTAGTATTTTCAAATAGAACTGTTTACCCTTTCTTTAAATTTTATTTTGGGTGTTACTGCGTGAGTTTTGATTTTAACCAATATGACGTTATTATTTTGGGGGCGGGTGCATCAGGGTTAATGTGCGCCTTTACCGCTGCTCAGCGTGGTCGACGTGTTTTGGTGCTAGAAAAAGCTAATAAAGTGGGAAAGAAGATCCTCATGTCTGGTGGGGGAAAGTGTAATTTCACCAATCACTTTGTAGAAGCGGATAATTTTATTTCTAATAATCCTCACTTTTGTAAGGCGGCATTAAAACGTTATAGTCAATGGGATTTTATCTCAATGGTAGCGCGTCATGGTATTGAGGTAGAAGAGCGTAAACATAGCCAGCAATTTTGTAAAAATTCAGCCAAAGATATTTTGGTAATGTTACTTGATGAATGTGCTCAGGCGGGTGTTGAGATTAAAACACACTGTGAAATACAAAACGTAAAGCCACTTGAATTAAGTGGTCACTCAGATAAACACCAGCATCAAGATAACCGTTCTCGTTATCAAGTAAGTATGTTGCAAGATCACCTTCCACACAAGTTACAGTGTCACTCATTAGTCGTCGCGACAGGTGCTTTATCAATTCCATCATTGGGTGGTAGTGGCATTGGCTATGACATTGCTAAGCAGTTTGAGCTAAAGTTGACTGATCGAAGAGCGGGTCTAGTTCCTTTTATGTTTAGTGATCAAACTAAAACACTCTGTGAACGGTTGTCTGGTTTGGCTCTGGAAGTCGAAGTCACCTGTAATCAACAGTCTTTCACTGAGAATGTTTTGTTCACCCACAGAGGTATGAGTGGACCTGTGATGCTACAGATTTCAAATTACTGGCACCAAGGTGACGAAATTAGTATCAACTTATTACCCTACCTTGATGTGGTTGGGTGGCTGATTGAAACTAAAAAGAAGCAAGGAAAGTTATTGTTAAGAACTTTGCTGACTAAGAAACTAGCTAAAGGTTTAGTAAAAGAACTACAGTTATTATGGTGGCCGCAACAAGCAGAGTCATCACTAGCTGAAATGACTGATAAACAGTTAATCTGCATTGCAAACAATATCAATAATTGGCGATTAAAGCCTTCTGCAACAGAAGGGTACCGAACAGCTGAAGTGACGTTAGGCGGTGTTGATACTGATGGAATTAGCTCAAAAACAATGGAAGCAAAGCAACAAACAGGACTATTCTTCACTGGTGAAGTACTCGATGTGACAGGGCACCTAGGCGGTTTTAATTTTCAGTGGGCATGGTCCTCTGGCTATAGTGCGGGCTTGTTTGTTTAAAATTTGTGCAGGTATTATAAGTAGGAATAATCTGACTGCTTTCGACCCAAAGCAGACATTAAGTTTAATAATCAAAAAGTGATCATACATTTGTTGCAATAGATTTAATTCATTTTGGTATATACGTTTGTAGAACGTTACTATCTAAACCATGATAAATTCACTAGTTTTTTTCTTGGCCACTGGCGCTACTGATGGATATATTTAATGGGTTTGGTCTATGGGGGCTAGGCATTTCAGCATTTCTAGCAGCAACTATCTTGCCGCTCAGCTCTGAACTTGTGCTTTCAAGTTTATTAATCACCAATGAATCTCCTATTGCGTTACTCATTGTTGCAACTATTGGCAATGTAACTGGTTCTACGGTGAATTATGTTCTAGGGAGATGGGGTGGAGATACTATTTTTCAACGTTGGTTTAAGCTCTCACCTCATCAAGTCAACTCGGCAAGGCATCGTTTTCATCGTTATGGGAAATGGAGCTTATTGTTGTCGTGGTTACCTATTATAGGCGATCCGCTTACTTTTATTGCTGGTCTGTTTAAAGTTAAGTTTGTCTTATTTTTAGTGCTTGTCACCATCGCTAAATTTGGCCGCTATTGGGTGGTTACTCAAGTAGTATTAGCCAATGTCTGATCAATTATGGATTTACAAAGATTGATTATTACGGGAAGCACCTCTGTTTATTTAAAGCTTACTTTTGATTTAACTAAAACAATTACAATGGTTATATTTTGAGTTATTATTAATAGATGAGATTGAGAAATACAGCCTTACAATTTTTACTTTTACTGATTCTTTTGCAATCAGGGGTAGCGCTTGCATCTTCAACTCATACTTCTCAACAAACAAGTTCTGACACTGAAGTGAGTTGCCATCACCATGAGATGAAAATGGTCGAGGTTGAAAACAGTTCATGTGCATCTGATGATATGGCTAAAGACTCTTGTTGCAACGTATCCTGTCAATGTAGCTCCGCCAGTTGTACTGCAGCATCGTTTATTATTCCTTTGGCTATGCCTCAATCCTTGCGAGTTGATCTAGCAACCACCTTCTCTCTGTATACGTTTGTATTGCAACAAACTATTCAAAACTCTTTATTTCGTCCTCCCATCTATAGCTAACACAGGATTAGTGCGTCTGCGAAAAGCAGAATAGTCACTAACTTTTTTGTTAGACATCTTTGTTTTTCAGTAATACGTTTCAAACTGACTGAATTACACGTTTTACAGCTAAATCTCAAATTTAGTTATTTAGATTGGATAAAGACGATGAAAATATCAAACATTCTTCACGTTAATCAATCGTTCATGCGGTTGAGATTAATGTTGAGCCTCATAATATTAATGAGCAGTCAGAATATTGTTTCTGCTGAGTTACAGCTATCGCTTTCATTAGAGCATGCTATTAAACAGGCTCAGAACAATGATCCTTGGTTATCAGAAAATAAGCATAAACAAGATTCCCTTGATTCAAAGGCCATATCTTCAGGTACATTACCCGATCCGCGAGTGACGTTAGGTCTTGCAAATATTGCTGCTGATAACTTTGATTTCAATCAAGAGAACATGACTCAGTTAAAAGCTGGCATCAGTCAAATGCTCCCTAGGGGTAATACACTTGAATTGCAGACGCAAAAATTCCAGCTACTTAGCGGGCAAAACCCGTACTTACGTGATGATCGCAAGGAACAAGTTTCAGTAACGGTTACTAGCCTTTGGCTAAATGCTTTTGAAGCGAAAGAAAGCATTCGATTAATTGAGACTGATCGTGAACTGTTTGAGCAGTTAGTGGAAATTTCTGAAGCGAGTTATTCCACAGCCTATGGAAGCACACAACAACAAGACGTTGTACGCGCACAGCTTGAACTTACACGGCTAGATGACCGCCTTACAAAACTAAAACAACAACAAGAAGTATCACAAAAGCAGTTAGGACAATGGGTCAGTGGCCGTTTTGTACAGCATTACTCAATGCTAGATGCTTCAACGACGGCCTTTAATGATATTGATACAAGCTTTCTTCCAACATTAGAGTTACGCCGTAGGGATTTACTCGATATGGATGAGCAAACTTTAGTAGAGGCATTAACAAAACACCCATCTATTTTAGGGGTAGAAAGTCTTATTAAGGCAAGTAATACAGAAATCGAGTTAGCAAAACAAAAATACAAACCACAATGGGGGGTGAGTGCTAGTTACGGTTATCGAGGCAATGATGCTGCAGGGGGTAACCGTGCAGATTTGTTTTCTATTGGCGTAAGTTTCGATCTTCCAATTTTTACTGAGAAACGGCAAGACAAACAAGTTCAATCTGCTGTATCAGAAGCGGAGTCTGTGAAAACAAAAAAATGGATGTTATTACGAGAAATGATTGCTGAGTTCGAGAGTGCCAAAGTGCAACTACAACGTCTTAACCAGCGAAATGAGCTGTATCAACAAAAATTATTACCTCAAATACACGAGCAAGCAGAAGCGGCTCTAACTGCATATACCAATGATGAGGGTGACTTTTCAGAAGTAGTAAGGGCAAGAATTGATGTGCTTGATGCTGAGCTAGATAAATTAGCTATAGACGTAGAGCGGCAGAAAATAATTTCTAAACTTAATTATTTTTTATCAATACCCAGTAACTCACAAATAGAGTACATCGAGGAAGAAGGTTAAATATGAATATAGTTAAAAATTTACTACTGTTAATGATAGGTGCTGCAATTGGTCTAGGCTTAGTTAACGTTATACCTGAGTGGCACACCGGTGAATTAATGCCAGAAAAAAGTTTGGAAGAGCCCTTATATTGGGTCGCACCGATGGATCCTGATTATAGACGAGATGAACCGGGCTTATCACCAATGGGAATGGAGTTAGTTCCTGTTTACAAGGAAAAGAATAGTGAAGTTGGAACCATATCTATATCACCCGATGTAGTTAATAATCTTGGTGTTAGAACCGCTCTAGTAAAAAAAGCGACGCTTAATAATAAGATACAGACTGTTGGCTATGTTCAATATGACGAGGATAAGCTAAAACATATTCATCCTCGTGTAGACGGGTGGCTGGAAAAGCTTTATGTAAAGGCTTCTGGAGAACCAGTTAAACGTGGACAGCCTTTGTATACGATCTATTCCCCAGCATTGGTGAATGCTCAAGAAGAATATTTAATTGCAGTTAAGCGAAAAAACGACCGCTTGATAAAAGCAGCTGAGGATAGGCTTAGATCACTACAGGTTCCGTCAAGCGTCATTCGTGATTTGAAAAAGAATCACGTTGTAAAGCAGTCAACAACCTTTTATGCACCCCAATCTGGAGTGATGACTGAACTTAATGTTAGGGAGGGGTTTTTTGTAACGCCGTCTACCTCCATGATGTCTTTGGGCGTAATAGATGATGTTTGGGTTCAAGTAGAGGTGTTTGAACGACAGTCATCTCAAGTAAAAGTGGGGCAAACTGTCGTGATGACACTACCTTATCTGCCTGGAAGAGAGTGGATAGGAATAGTTGATTATATTTATCCTACGTTAGAGTCAAGCACGAGAACATTAAAGATCCGACTAAAATTCGACAATTCGGATCATATATTAATGCCAAATATGTTTGCTCAAATAGCCATTCATATTGACAATGAAATACCTACACTTTTATTACCTAAAGAAGCCGTTATTCGTACAGGGGATATGAATCGGGTTGTACTTGCGTTAGGCCAAGGTTCATTTAAATCCATTTCAATAAATATTGGTCGTTCTGATGATGAGAACATAGAAGTTATTAGTGGTGTAACGGAAGGCGAAAGGATCGTTACCTCTGCACAGTTTTTACTTGACTCAGAGTCAAGTAAAACATCTGACTTCAAACGAATGAACCATTCTAAAGGTGATGTAAAAAGGGTCACTGTCAAAGCCACGATCAATCATTTAGTGGCTGAACATAAGCTACTTAATGTCACTCATCAACCAATAAAAGAATGGAACCGCCCAGAAATGACAATGAATTTCAAAGTGGCAAACAATGTAAATTTATCGATGATTGAAAAGGGAGATGTTGTAAATCTCGAAATTTTAGAAGATGAAAATGATGAACTCATTGTTACTGAGATAGAAGCACAAAGTCATGAACACAATTCTATAGAGAGTGTGATGCCATGATTGTAAATATCATTCGTTGGTCAGTTCATAATCGCTTTCTTGTACTACTCACTACATTACTGTTTGTAGGTATAGGGCTATATTCTGTTAAAAATACAGCGTTGGATGCTATCCCTGATCTTTCTGATGTTCAGGTGATCATTAAAACTAGCTATCCAGGGCAAGCACCTCAGGTAGTGGAGGATCAAGTTACCTACCCATTAACAACGGCAATGTTATCGGTTCCTGGTGCCGAAATCGTACGGGGGTATTCTTTTTTTGGTGATTCATATGTCTATATTATTTTTGATGAAAATACAGATTTATATTGGGCTCGCAGCCGTGTCTTAGAATATTTAAGCCAAGTTGCACCGAACCTGCCATCTACAGCAAAGCCACAATTAGGACCTGATGCGACGGGTGTGGGTTGGGTATATATCTATTCACTTATTGATAAAACAGGTCAACATGATATTAGTCAATTAAGGAGTATCCAAGACTGGTTCTTAAAATATGAATTACAAACGGTTTCTGGCGTGTCTGAGGTATCTACCGTCGGTGGTATGGTTAAGCAATATCAAATTCAAGTTAACCCTGATAAGTTGAGAGCTTACGGTATTCCATTAACGCACATTCAAACAGCCATTCAACAAGGTAATAAGGAAATTGGAGCCTCTGTAGTTGAAATGGCAGAAGCTGAATATATGGTGCGAACCACAGGGTATATTCAAAGTATTAATGATCTTCAGTATATCCCATTAGGTGTTAACCATAATGGCACGCCTCTTTTATTAAAAGACGTGGCTGATATTAGTATAGGCCCACAAATGCGAAGAGGTATCGCAGAACTTAATGGCCAAGGGGAAACCGTTGGCGGTATTGTAGTCATGCGTTTTGGTGAAAATGCTCAAAAAACTATTAATGGTGTGAAAGCCAAACTCGAAGAGTTAAAGTTGGGGTTACCTAAGGGTGTAGAAATCATACCTGTATATGATCGTACAGCACTGATTGAGCGAGCTGTTGATAACCTAAAAGATAAACTGGTAGAAGAACTGATCGTTGTCGCACTGGTATGCATAATTTTCTTGTTTCACATCCGTTCATCATTAGTGGCAGTGATTAGTTTACCAATCGGTATTTTGATCGCTTTCACCATCATGTACCTGCAAGGCATTAATGCCAATATTATGTCTTTGGGGGGAATTGCAATTGCGATTGGTGCCATGATTGATGGTGCTGTTGTCATGATAGAAAATATGCATAAGCATATAGAAAAAACACCTATTACCCGCCACAACCGCTGGCAAATCGTTTTACAGTCTGCGACCGAGGTGGGACCTGCATTATTTTTCAGTCTTTTGATCATTACGGTGAGTTTTGTACCTGTGTTTGCCTTAGAAGCACAGGAAGGACGTATGTTCTCCCCACTGGCATATACTAAAACCTATGCCATGGCTGCTTCAGCATTATTAGCCATCACCTTAGTACCTGTTTTAATGGGTTACTTTGTTCGGGGAAAAATCTTGGCAGAACAAAAAAACCCTTTAAACCGTTTATTGCAGTTTATCTATTTACCGATACTTAAAACGGTACTTAAATATCCTATCATCACCATTATTACTACCATTATTATTGTGACCATCGGTTATATGCCGATTAAGCAAATTGGTAGTGAATTCATCCCACCTTTGGATGAAGGTGATTTGATGTATATGCCAACTACGTATCCATCTATCTCAATTGGTAAAGCAAGAGAACTGTTACAACAAACAGATAAATTAATTGCCACGCTACCAGAAGTTAAAACGGTATTTGGTAAGGTGGGCAGGGCTGATACAGCAACAGATCCCGCACCTTTAACTATGATTGAAACCTTTATTCAACTTAAACCTAAGGCTGAATGGCGTGAAGGTATGACAACAGCCAAAATTAAGCAAGAGTTGGATAGCCTAGTTAAGTTTCCAGGACTTACCAATGCCTGGGTGATGCCAATAAAAACACGAATTGATATGTTGGCAACAGGAATAAAGACGCCAGTTGGTATTAAAGTTTCAGGCCCAGATCTAAAAGTAATACAGCAAGTAGGTCAGCAACTTGAGGAAGTGATTGAAAGTATACCAGGTACCGCATCAGTTTATTCTGAACGAGTAGCAGGTGGTCGTTATATTAAAGTGGATATTCGTCGTGATAGTGCGGCACGTTATGGCCTTAATATCGCAGATGTACAACAAGTAATTTCCACAGCAATCGGAGGTATTAATGTTTCTCAAACGACCGAAGGTTTAGAACGTTATCCTATCAATATTCGCTACCCACAAGACTACCGCAACACACCAGAACAATTGGCTTTACTACCTATTGTTACCAACAATAATGCGCGTATAGCACTTGGTGATGTGGCCAATATCTATATTGAAGATGGCCCACCTG
>AZIC01003939.1_pt1 | contig 12934 bp, 6 predicted proteins | sample 359061 | NCBI WGS metagenome assembly AZIC01 (sample SAMN02429709, study PRJNA222657) | marine sediment metagenome | biome: Sediment sample; isolation source: sample MGS-MES from oil contaminated site at the harbour of Messina (Sicily... | place: Italy: Messine | collected 2011-04-30 | depth 1 m m
AGATAATATCATTATAAAAGCCGATTTTGGTCAGACCGATGATATTTTTGCAGTGTCCCGGGGCCACGTCGGGATACAGGTCCATTTTAATAGTACCTTTTGTGGTTTCAAACACGACCTGATAGTTGAACTTTTCAAAATCAACATCAGCCAATGCGGCATCCACTTCAGCACGACGGTTTTCTGACACGATAATTTTCCTTCTCTCTAAACATAGGGTTGGCTGTAAGAATTTCTGATATTTTGGCCCTATGGGTCACCTTACCGCGTGACGGGGAAAATCACAAAGCAGATGCTCGCAATAATGCCCAGAACCTGCATTTCCAGGTCAGGGACATTCGGTATCTGGCCTCAGTCCGGTGAACAGATTTTTGATTCGACTCAGTTTATTCAGCTTTTCCAAATCCCCCGCCGCCTGGTGTCTTGATTGTCAATTGATCGCCGGCAGCGACGGAGAGGGAGAATTTTCCACCCAGTGACTCAACTGTAGAATCGCCTGCTTTTTGCAGTAGATTTTCGCCGATCTGTCCTGGAGAACCACCGGCCAGCCCAAACGGAGCATATTCTCCTCTGCGTTCAGAGATGAGGGAAATCTTTAACGGTTTCAAAAATTCAATCTGACGAATAATGCCAGCGCCACCATGGTGTTGGCCTGCCCCTCCGGATCCCTGCCGAATGGAAAACTCGTGCAATCGCACCGGGTAGCGGCGCTCGATGATTTCAGCGTCTGTCAGACGGGTATTTGTCATGTGGGTGTGAACGGCGTCCGCTCCCACCTGTTCGGCAGTCGCGCCACTTCCGCCGCAGATGGTTTCATAATAACCGAAGGTCTCGTCTCCGAAGGTCAAGTTGTTCATCGTCCCCTGGCTGGCGGCTGCTTTATTAAGTGCGCCCAGCAGAGTGTCGACAGTCCGCTGCGAGGTTTCGACATTGCCACCCACCATCGCGGCACATTCTGCCGGCGTCGCTCGTTCAGGGGGATTCAGGAAACATTCAGGCAGAATTATTTCAATGGGAGTCAGCACGCCGCTGTTCAACGGGATGTCTTCCTGGATCAGGCAGCGAAAAACATACAGTACGGCGGCCTTCACAATGGCTCGATTGGCATTCAGATTCGTCTCCAGGACCGGACCGGTGCCTGTGAAGTCGACCACGGCGCTGGAGCCATTGATCGTGATTTTGACTGAGAGTGGCGTGCCGTTATCCAAATGATCGGTAAAGGAGTAAGTGCCATCTTCAATTTCAGATAATGCGAGTTGCATTTTTTCCGTGGCTGCCTGCTGGATATGTTTCATGTAAGCCAGCACTACCATCAGCGAGTAGCGGCGGACCAGATCGTTAAGCAGATTCACTCCACAGTTGTTAGCGGCAACCTGGGCTGAGACATCCGCCAGATTATCTTCGACCGCGCGTGAGGGATATTCACCTGACTTCAATAGTTCGCGCAGCGCGTTTTCACGCGATGTTCCCCGGTCGACCAGTTTGAAATTTCGGATCAACACGCCTTCATCTGCCAGCGTTTTCGAAAACGGAGGCATGCTGCCAGGGACGATTCCGCCGATCTCCGCATGATGAGCGCGACTGGCGGTGAAGAAGATCAGTTCGTTTGATTCCGCGTGATGCACGGGAGTAATCACGGTTACATCGGGAAGATGTGAGCCGCCTCGATAGGGATCGTTCGTCACAAAAACATCGCCGGGCGCCAGATCCGGGTTGTCAGCGATGATGCGTTTGACGGTTTCACTCATCGCGCCCAGATGCACGGGAATATGGGGAGCATTGACCACGAGGTCACCGGTTGAGGAAAAGACGGCACAACTGAAATCGAGCCGCTCTTTGACATTGGTTGAGATCGACGTTCGCTGCAGTGTGATGCCCATCTGTTCGGCGATGGAAGCAAACAGATTGTTGAAAATTTCCAGCATGACCGGGTCGGCAGTGGTGCCGATTTCTGTCGAGTTCGTGGAACTCTCGGAGGTCTCTTGCATCAATGTTTCACCGCGCGAGAGGATGCTGGCGGTAAATCCGGGGTCAATGATGACTGTGGAAATCGCTTCACAGATAATCGCCGGGCCTGAGATCTGATCGCCGGGATGCAAATCTTCGCGGAGGTAGACTGCCGTCGGCTGGATTGATCCCTGAAAACAGGCCTGTGTCGTTTCCAAAGGTGTGGGGCTGCGATTGATGAGTTCTGATTCCGGGAGGTTGGGTTCCTCCATGCGGCCGACGATTTCCGTACGCATCGCTGTGACTTCGATGGCGCGACTCTTGTGGGTGTAACCGTAAAGACGCTGATGTTCCTGTTCAAACAGGGTAACTTCGTCCTGCCCCGACTGACAGTGAACCTGAATCGTCGCATCGGTTCTCAGGTAACGCATTTCCAGAGAATGCAGCGGGGCATCAATGCGTTCGGCAGGAATGCCTTCTGCGCGGACTTCATCGTAAATACTCTGATCAAGTTCGGTGAACCGTTGCTGCAGTTCCTGTTTGAGCTCGGCGGACCAGGTCTGCAGGACCGACTGTTGTCCGAAACGTCGGACGTCGGCCTGTCCGATTCCAAAGGCGCTGAGGATTCCTGAATAGGGATGAATCAGAACTTCATTGATCCCGAGTGAACGAGCGATGGCACAGGCATGCTGCGAGCCGGCGCCGCCGAAACTGACCAGGGCATAATCAGCGGGATCATAGCCCCGGGCTACAGAGATATTACGGATGGCACGAACCATGTTCGCGTTTGCAATCTGCAAAAAGCCTTCCGCCAGTTCAAGGGGAGTGTAAGTTTTTCCCATGGGAGAAGCGGCGATCTCTTCGCAGAGCTGCGATAGACGCTGCTCGACCGCCTGCCTGTCTAATACGAAGGGAAAGCGACTGGGGATAATTTTGCCAAGGTACAGATTCAAGTCAGTGACGGTAAGCGGTCCGCCCCGTCCGTAACAGGCAGGACCTGGATCTGCACCAGCACTGTCAGGGCCGACATGCAGCTTGATACCATCAAAGCCACAGATGCTACCTCCGCCGGCGGCGACTGTTTCGATGCTCAGCATGGGGGCTACAATTCGCACACCCGCTTTCGTGGTTTCAAATTCCCGCTCGTATTCGCCGTCGAAGCGGGAGACATCGGTACTCGTGCCTCCCATGTCGAAGCCGATGGACTGGGGGAACCCGGCTGTTTCCGCAACGCGCGAATATCCTATCACACCTCCCGCAGGGCCGGACAGAATGCTGTCTTTGCCGACAAAATGGTCCGCATCAACAAGACCGCCGGCGGACGTCATGAGTTTCAACTTGCAGTTCTGAAGCGGCGTGCGCAGTTTGCGGATGTAATCTTTAAGGATCGGGTTCAGGTAGGCGTCCATCACCGTCGTATCACCGCGGGAGACTATTTTTATGAGCGGCGAGAGCCTGCTGGACACACTGATTTCGTCAAAGCCGGCCTCTGATGCGAGGCGGGCGACCAGTTCTTCATGTTCGGGGTTAGCGAAAGAATGCAGCAGGCAGATCGCCAGGGATTCCACGCCAGTCGCTTTAAGCTGATCGAGTTGCTGACGAATGCGAGCAGGATCAGGGGCACGGAGCACGTTGCCTTCCGCGTCGATGCGTTCCTCGATTTCCAGAGCGGTTTCAAAGAGAGGCTCTGGTTTTTGAATGGCCAGATCGAACAGGCGCGGGCGGTCCTGGTTGCCGATCAGCAGGACGTCTGCGAAGCCTTGCGTAGTGATGAAAGCGGTCCGAGCACCGTTGCGGGTGAGCAGGGCATTGGTGCCACGCGTGGTTCCCAGTTTGACGCTGATATTGGAAATGGGGTCGGATTTCCTCAGCCCCAGAATCCAGCGGATAGCAAGGATCGGGGCTTCTTCACCGGAGGCGAGTTCATAGCTTGTCGAGACCTGCACCGTGGAAGGTAGCGCGGGTTGGAAGGTGATTGCCCCCGTCAGGTTGTCAAATCGCGTCACCTGTGCAGTATGCAAGGGGTTTCCATCATTATTCAGAAATTCAATCTGATACTCCTGCCAGAAGTTTGCGGGGTTTCCCATCCGGGATGGGTCGACAATTGTATTCGGGGCGGTGATTTCCTGAGCACGACCTTTCGTGATGCCTGAGCTAAGAGTCTTAAAGGGAATGAATTCATCACTGGGGGCACGGGCGATACAGTCAGTGAACGTGCCACCAACGTCGATCCAGAATTCCCAGTTCCGCTCTGTTTTTCCTGATTTTATTTCATTCATTTCATCAAATATTTCGTGGGCTTTCACAATTATTTTCTAGAATATTTTGAATTCTCTGATGTAAACTTACGTAAGTAATGAGATATCAGAACAAATTGCCCGCAATAACGAAAGTGCTGTACCCAGCGGTAGAATAAAAGCGCCTGATTAAATTAACTACAATAAAAGAGTGATTGGCTGTACTTGAATTATGTGCACCGTGACCTATAATTATCCTGCCTGCCAGCCGCGGAAGTAAATGTGGCGACAGCAGACAAATCTAACTGATAACCCAAACTGTGTTCGTCTGGAACATCACTTCTCACTCACTTGGAGAAATCTGTCAATGAACAACTACACTCCTGATTATTACGACCAGGATACAACGGCTGGCGGCGGCGTCTTTGCCATTGACGCAATTGCTTCCGAGCGCGCCGCATTTATCCGCAAGACCTACATGCATCTTGCTGGTGCGATTTTTGTTTTCATGGGACTGGAATTTATCATTTTCAGTACCCCTGCCTTAATGCGACCTATACTGGGTCTATTCAGTGTCAGTCCCTGGATTATTCTGATTGCGTTTCTGGGAGCCAGCTGGGTTGCCAGTTCCATGGCATCGAGTGCCAAATCACTGGGGACGCAATATGCCGGTCTGGGGCTTTATACCCTGGCGGAAGCGATCATCTTCGTACCGATTTTGTACCTTGCTTCGGAATTTAGACCTGAAGCGCATGTGATTCCGATCGCGGCGATCATTACCCTCTGTATTTTTGGAGGATTGACGGCGTATGTTTTAGTAACAGGCGCGAATTTCTCCTTCCTGGGGGGCGGCCTGTCAATTGCTCTGATGGCTGCGATTGGCATCGCCATCGGTGCTGCGTTTTTCGGGGTCTCGCTGGGACTCTGGTTCTCTGCTGCCATGGTGCTATTGATGAGCGGTTTCATTTTGTATGAAACATCAAATGTGCTGCATCAATATTCGACCGATCAGTATGTGTCTGCTTCACTGGCTTTGTTTGCCTCTGTTGCCACACTGTTCTGGTACGTGTTGCGGATCGTCATGATGTTCAGCTCTGATGACTGATTCTGAATGAGCATCCGACTGAGATAAAATGAAAGCCCCGGTAGTATGAACGCTACCGGGGCTTTTTGTATCTTCAAACTCTGCTTTTCAGCCTGTGTACAGGCTGGCGACATATTCGCCGTAACCATTGAAGGGTTTCGTTTCGTAGCGTTTTTCGGTTCCCAGCATCCATTCGGTGCGCTGACTCCAGCGGGGGTGGGGTACGTCTGGATCTACATTCGCAACAAACCCATATTCTTCAGGGTTGACGGTATTCCAGAACGTTGCAGGCTGGTCCTTGGTGAGTTTGATTTTTACGATGGATTTTCCCGACTTGAATCCGTACTTCCAGGGAACGACAAGTCGAATGGGCGCGCCATTCTGTTTGAGTAAGGGAGCGCCATACAGGCCGGTGGCGATGAAAGCCAGATCATTCATTGCTTCCGGCATGCTCAAGCCTTCGGTATAAGGCCACGGCCAGGTTCCAGATCCACTGGATTCCATGTAAGGTGCCTGCTTTGGCTTGTTGAAGGTTTCGAAGGCGACAAATTTGGCAGACGCTTTGGGTTCCACCAGTTTCAGCAGGCTTGCCAGGGGAAAACCGGTCCAGGGAACGCACATGGCCCAGGTTTCGACACAGCGATGTCGATAGGCACGTTCCTCAAACTTTAACTCTTTAAACAGGTCATCCAGGTCGAATGTGCGGGGCTTTTCACATTCTCCTTCTACGGTGACTGACCAGGGAGCGGTTTCGAATTTTTCTACATATTTCCAGGCCTGTTTTGAGGTCGGTCCAGTGAACTCGTAGAAGTTGGTGAATTTTTCTGCTTCGATGGGTTCTGTTTCCGGACGTCCGTATTTGAAAGCAGGATTTCGCTCCGCTGGGTAAATCGAACTGCCTTGTTGAGGGACAGGTGTACTTGCTCCGGCTTGTTCGATTTCTTCTTTTGTTGCCTGCTCACAACTTGTGAGTAAACCCGCAAGGCCGGCAATGCCCAGCCCCATCCCCATGTGTTGCAGGAATTCCCGGCGGTATAGCTTCCGGTTTTGAAATACTTCGAAAGGGGTGTGTTCGTGTTCGGGAACGTTCCAGATTTTTCGCAAGTGGTGATTCATCGAAGTTCCTTATCGTGAGTCAGCTGAGAGAAGAACCGATAACGGCGAGACTGCTGCATTGCAGGTTCTCCCGGGAGGTATTTCATTTCAATGATACTGGTAATATCAGTATAACCGTCAAGATGCACGCAAAATAGCTTGTTTCATTGATTGCTTCAATCTTTATATCTTTGTCAGACCACCAGTATTCCGAAGTTAGAAGTGTTCGTTTACGTAGAATAGTTTAGCCAGTCTTCTCATTTTGACATGCGGCGCAAGAGAGCCGTTAGCGGGAAGAGGGGCAGACACATTGAGAGTGGTCCCATGAAATACGACATTGTAATTATCGGAAGTGGTCCTGCCGGCCAGAAAGCTGCGATTGCCGCTTCGAAACTGGGGAAGCGTGTTGCCATTATTGAGCGCAACTTTCGTGGCATGGGGGGCGTCTGCCTGCATAAAGGGACGATTCCCTCTAAAACCATGCGTGAAGCGATCTTATATCTGACCGGGTATCGCCACCGGGATGTCTATAGTAAATGGTATCGCCGCAAGCGTCGGATCACGATGCAGGACCTGCGTTTGAAACTGGCCGATGTGGCTGAACATGAGTTGGAAATCATTCATGATCAGCTGGAACGGAACGGCGTGGAAGTATTTATTGGCGAAGCCAAATTCGTCAGTCCGCATGAAGTGGAAGTCGACTGTGAAACAGGGCGGAAGCAGTTGTATGGCGAATATATTCTGGTGGCTACCGGAACCAAGCCTTCTCGTCCACCACACATCCCCTTTGATGGACAGACGATTTTCGATTCGGATGAAATTATTGATCTGAAGGAGATTCCGCGTTCGATGATCGTCGTGGGTGGTGGAGTGATTGGAATTGAATACGCGATCATGTTTGCGACGCTGGGCGTAGAAGTAACGGTTCTGGATGGTCGCGAGCGGCTGCTGGAATTTTGTGATCGTGAGATTATTGACGCGCTGATCCATCATGCCCGATCATTGGGAATGATTTTCCGGATGGGAGAAGAAGTGGTTGGCATCGAACGGTTTTCTGATTCGATGGCGGCAGTTCAGACTGAAAGTGGCAAACGCCTGGTCGCGGATTCGGTCTTGTATACGGTGGGCCGCGTAGGCGATGCAGATGAGCTGAATTTTCAGGCAGCCGGACTGGAGCCTGATGAACGCGGTCGTCTGTGGTGTAACGAGGAGCACCAGACATGGGTGCCACACATTTATGGAGCCGGTGATATTGTAGGCTTTCCCGCTTTGGCCAGTGTTTCGATGGAACAGGGCCGCCGCGTAGTCTGCAACGCGTTTAATGAGCCGTTTGAAGCATTCGACCTGATGCCTTACGGGTTGTTTACGATTCCGGAAATTTCGATGGTGGGCAAAACGGAACAACAACTGACTGACGCACATATTCCCTATGAAGTGGGCGCGGCCCGTTATCGGGAAATTGCTCGCGGCCAGATCTCGGGTGACCGGGACGGGATCTTGAAAATACTGTTTCATCGGGAAACGCTCAAGATTCTAGGGATCCATGCGATTGGTGAAGCCGCTACAGAGATTGTCCACATCGGTCAGACGGTCATGTCCTTTGGTGGCACGATCGAATATTTCCGCAACGCTGTCTTCAACTACCCGACGATGGCAGAATGCTACAAAGTGGCCGCCTTTGATGCGTTTGAAAAAATGAGTCTGGATCGACTGTTTGAAGAATCCAAGCTCGTCAAGATCAATGCGGAAGTAGCAATGACCGCCGAGGAAGAGCAGCCAGCCGAACTGGATGAAGAAGAAACGATAGAAGTTTAGCCTTTGTCAGGCTCTCCGGATTGGGGAACATCGTGTGAAGGTCGCTGCAGTAAAACTGGACACAGTCTAGGCGCTCCGTATCCGCTGGATTGCCCGTTGAAAGTCATCTGGTACTCCAGCGGAAATTTTCATCCTCAAATTAGTAACGGGGTGCGCAAACTCAATCTGCTCGGCGTGTAATGCCTGCCTGGTGATTAACGTGCGGTCCTCGAGGAGTCTGGCATCGTTGCCATAAAAGTCGTCGGCGATGATGGGGAATCCCAGGTCCGCCAGATGCACGCGGATCTGATGCAGGCGACCGGTTTTAGGAAACGCGCGGACCAGCGAATGCCCGGGTAAGCGTTCTACTACTTGAAAACGGGTAAACGCTGATTTGGCCCGCAGGGCTTGTGGATGGGTGGTCATACAGACGCCCGCCTGGGTGGGGTGTTCGCCGATGGCGTCGCTGTTTTCAAATTCGTTGTGTTCCGGCTGGTCACGAACAATCGCCAGATATGATTTACTGATCCGGTTCTGCTGGAATTGAATCGAGAGGCTGCGGTGTCCCAGGTGCTCTTTGGCGACGATCAGAATCCCGCTGGTGAATTGATCGAGTCGATGGACAATGCCAGGCCGCAACAGGCTGGGTATGCCGGTTTGCTGATCAAGATAATACTGCAGGGCATTGGCAACCGTGCCTGAGAGAATATTTCCTGCTGGATGCGCGATCATCCCCGGGGGCTTATTGACGATAATCAGCCATGCGTCTTCATACAGAACCTCCAGTGGTAATGGTTCCGGATCGTATGTTTTATCGGGCGGTTCCGGGAGCCGGATACTGATCTGCTGACCTCGAAACACGCGCTGCAGCGGATCAGCGGGGATGCCATTCACTTTAGCAAAGCCCGCTTGTACGATGCGCTGCAGACGATGTGTCGAATAATTTCTGAAATGACGGCTGAGAAACCGATCGATGCGGGCACCGTCCAGGTAATCCTCGACAATCAGATCGGTTTCAAACGCAGTCTCCATCAAATCAGGATGCAGCCAGATCGCGAAGTACTTTGTGAAGAATGCCACCATTGCGGTAGTATTCAACTTCGACGGGAGTATCAATACGACACTGGACGGTAAACAGAACCTGGGTTCCGTTGTCCTTTGTCGCGGTGACGCGGATGGCCTGGCCTGGTTTGAGATTGTCATCCAGTTCAATGTCAAACGTTTCCGTTCCGTCCAGCCCCAGTTCTTCGCGGCTTTCTCCATCACGGAACTGCAGAGGCAGTACGCCCATGCCGACCAGGTTGGAACGGTGAATGCGTTCAAACGAAGTTGCGATGACAGCTTTGATGCCCAGCAGGAATGTCCCTTTGGCAGCCCAGTCTCGTGAGGAACCCATGCCGTAATCGCCGCCGGCGAGAACCACCAGTGGGGTACCGGCTGCTTTGTACTGGAGCGATGCTTCGTAGATGGAAGTCTGCTCGCCTGTTGGCAGGTAAGTTGTCACTCCGCCGCTGGTACCGGGAGCCAGCAGGTTACTGAGGCGAATATTTGCGAACGTACCGCGGGTCATGACCCGGTCATTACCGCGACGACTGCCGTAGCTGTTGAAGTTCTCCGGAGTGATGCCGTTTTCCTGCAGATATTTCCCCGCGGGGGAATCTGCTTTGATGGCACCGGCGGGTGAGATGTGGTCGGTGGTGACGGAATCGCCTACCGAAACCAGGACCCGCGCGTCATTGATGGAACTGATGGGAGCCGGAGTCACAGGCATATCGACGAAGAACGGCGGCTCCTGAATGTAGGTGCTGTGTTCATCCCAGGCAAAAATGTCTCCGTCGCCACCATTGATAGCCTGCCATTCCGGAGAGCCTTCGGTGGCTTTCCCATACTCATGGCGGAACATTTCCGGATTGATGGATGATTCCATTGTCGCGTTGACTTCTTCCTGTGAAGGCCAGACATCTTTCAGGAAGACATTGTTTCCGTTTTGATCCTGTCCCAGTGGTTCCGTACTGAGGTCGATATCCGTTGTGCCTGCGATCGCATAGGCAACCACGAGTGGCGGACTGGCGAGATAGTTGGCACGTACATCAGGGCTGATCCGTCCTTCAAAGTTCCGGTTACCGGAGAGGACGGCGGCTGCGACGATGTCGTTATCATTGATGGCTTTGGAGATCGGGGCCGGCAGCGGACCACTGTTGCCGATACAGGTGGTGCAGCCATAACCGACCAGGTTAAAGCCCAACTGATCGAGATATGGAGTCAGGCCGGCTTTTTCCAGGTAGTCGGTGACAACGCGGCTGCCGGGTGCCAGGCTGGTTTTAACCCAGGGTTTGCGGGTCAGTCCTTTTTCTGCGGCTTTCTTCGCCAGCAGACCTGCGCCGATCATGACAGAGGGGTTACTGGTGTTGGTACAACTGGTGATGGCGGCGATCACAACAGAGCCATCTTTCAGATTGAAGTTCTGGTCATTATAGTCGACTGCAACGCTGGTATTGGAAGGGTCCTGCTTGCCGAATGTTTTGCTGAGATCACTGTGCCAGTGTGATTTCATATCGGTCAAAGCGATGCGGTCCTGGGGACGTTTGGGGCCGGCCAGAGAGACTTCAATAGTAGAAATATCAAGTTCAAGCTTGCTGGTGAAGCTGGGCTCAGGAGAACTGTCAGTACGGAACATGCCCTGTTCTTTATAGTAACGTTCAACCAGATCGACTTCTGCATCAGTACGCCCTGTACGGCGCATGTAGTTCAGTGTTTCGTCGTCTACGGGGAAGAACCCGATGGTGGCACCGTATTCGGGGGCCATGTTCGCGATGGTGGCACGGTCGGCCAGGCTCATGTTGGACAGGCCGGGACCATAGAACTCGACGAACTTACCGACCACGCCGTGTTCACGGAGCATCTGTACGATGCGGAGCACCAGGTCAGTCGCTGTCGCAGCGGGGGGAAGCTTGCCGCTCAATCGGAAACCAACGACTTCGGGAGTCAGCATGTAGATCGGCTGTCCGAGCATGACTGCTTCGGCTTCGATACCGCCGACACCCCAGCCCACAACACCCAGTCCGTTGATCATGGTGGTGTGGCTGTCTGTTCCCACCAGACTGTCTGGATAAGCAACACCATTTTTGGTGAGTACGGCTTTGGCCAGATATTCAAGGTTGACCTGATGCACGATACCGGTGGCAGGAGGTACGACGCTGAAATTATCGAGTGCCTGCTGACCCCAGCGGAGGAACTGGTAGCGTTCCTGATTCCGTTCGAATTCTTTTTCGACATTGTGCTGCAGGGAGAGTCGGGTTGCGAACTCATCGACCTGTACCGAGTGGTCAATCACCAGGTCACACGGTACCAGTGGATTGATTTTCTGAGGATCTCCACCAAGTCGGACCATGGCACTGCGGAGGGCAGCCAGATCGACAACAGCGGGCACACCGGTGAAGTCCTGCAGGACGACGCGACCTGGTTTAAAGGGGACTTCAACGGGATTTGGAGATTCAGCACTCCAGTTGGCGAGATTCGTGACATCCGATTCGTTGACCACGAAACCATCGACATTTCGCAGGCAGGACTCGAGCAGCACGCGAATGGAATAGGGAAGTGATTCAATATTGCCGATGCCATCATCAATCAGTTTCTGCAAGCGGTAATAAGTGAACTCACTACCAGCTGCCTTTAATTGACCTTCCGCGCCAAAAGGATTTCCGGAAGCCATTACTCTCTCCTCAGTGCTACGATAATAGGGGTGAACAATTGGTGTCAGGTTGCCACAGCGAACCTGTCGTGCATAATGTTTCTTAACAGATCTGAATATGCTGCATTCTAGGACTTCATAACCTGCGCGACAAACGGCAGGGGCTTAAAAACGCAAAACATCCTCAGAAGCCATCATACAGCAGTCAAAATCAGGGTCGAAGGGGTCATTTTAGCGAAGCAGAGGGCTATTTTCCATTGCGGACCTTTTTGACCTGTCTTCGGGCACTTTCGACGATTTTGTCTTCGATTTCATCCGACCAACGGTGGGCGGGTAATCCATAGACCATCATGGATGTGTTACCTTCGTAGCCCCAGCGGGATGATTTACGCGGGGGAACGTCTTCTTCCAGGACGCGTAGTGACGGGGTGTAAGCCATCACATCGTTACAGTAGCCGGCGACCCAGGTGTTGGGGCCAAACTCTTTTTTCATTCCCAAGGCATAATCCACGACTACTTCACCGCCGATGGTGATCCACAGTTGGGTTTTACCCAATCGCCAGACTTGTACGGGGAAAGCATATGAAGTGATGAAAGGCTTGCCGGCGTTGAGCTCTTTCAGCAGTCGAGTTCCCCAGCGGGTGACATAGGAACTGGGATTGCCAGCGGCAATTTTTTCGAGTTCCGCTTTGGTGGGAGCATCTCCCAGCTTGATGTCGGTGATTTCAATTTCGGTTTTGAGTTCAGGATCGAGTTCGACCATAGGGAGTCGTACTGTATCAGCGACCGCATGTGCCAGGCGTGATCCATAGGATTCTGCCAGTTCCTGTGTACGCCGGGGTAGGGGATTCTGGTCGGCACCACAGCCCATATAGAACATGGCGGTGACGCCGGGAAACATGGCTTCCAGATCGTATTGCGCGAAACCGGCATAGTCTCCACACCACTTCTGAATTCCCAAGGTGGTATTATGGCAGGCATAGCCGAAAACAATTGTTTTGAGCTTGCCGTCTTTATCTTTGACGGCGAGTACAGGAACACTGTGATCAACGGGCCCTTTCAGTCCGTGGGATTTTCTGAGGCCGG
>AZIC01004848.1_pt1 | contig 12811 bp, 13 predicted proteins | sample 359061 | NCBI WGS metagenome assembly AZIC01 (sample SAMN02429709, study PRJNA222657) | marine sediment metagenome | biome: Sediment sample; isolation source: sample MGS-MES from oil contaminated site at the harbour of Messina (Sicily... | place: Italy: Messine | collected 2011-04-30 | depth 1 m m
TTAGCCGCAGGTCCAGGAGGTAAAGATTTGTTTATCCTAAATCCTGACGAAGGCGCTCAGCCCGGCATGCGAGTTAAATAAGTACATCTTCAGGACATACCAAAAAGCCGTTGCTATTCACTTAGCAACGGCTTTTTGATTTGTGATCAGTCACTCACTAATTACGTTATTGACGGAATCTATACTTAATGACGAATCAAATAATCAAATGAACCAAGTGCCGCTCTCGCACCATCACCCATTGCCATAATAATTTGCTTGTAAGGAATGGTTGTTACATCCCCTGCGGCAAATACCCCTGACATTGATGTCATACCGTGATTATCAACCTCAATTTCACCATACTGGCTTAACTCAATGGTATCTTTTACCCAATCAGTATTTGGTACTAGACCAATCTGGATAAAAATAGCATCTAACTGTAAATGATGCGTCTCGCCACTCACCCTATCTTTATAATCAAGGCCAGTTACTTTTTTATCATCACCCGTTATTTCAGATGACTGTGCATTGGTAATCACTGTGACATTAGGCAAGCTCTGCAATTTCTTTTGTAACACGGCATCAGCTGTTAATTCAGCATCAAACTGTAACACCGACACATGGCTAACAATACCCGCTAAATCAATCGCAGCCTCTACACCCGAGTTCCCTCCTCCCACTACAGCGACTGGCTTACCTTTAAATAAAGGACCATCACAATGAGGACAATAGGCTACACCATGACCACGGTATTCGTGTTCACCAGGTATATTAAGCTCTCTCCACCGTGCTCCTGTCGCCAAAATAACGGCTTTACTTGATAATACTGCTCCAGTTTCAGTTTCGATATGAATAAACTCATTTTTCTTTGATAACTGCTTAGCACGTTGTAAAGTCATAATATCAACGTCATATTCTTTCACGTGCTCTTCAAGTGCAGATACTAATTTTGGACCTTCTGTCTCTTTCACAGAAATAAAGTTCTCAATTGCCATCGTATCCATGACTTGACCACCGAATCGTTCAGCAACAATACCTGTACGGATCCCTTTTCTTGCCGCATAAACAGCTGCCGAAGCTCCCGCTGGGCCACCACCTACAATTAATACATCATAAGGGGCTTTTTCATTCAACTTTTCTGCTTCACGTGCCGATGCTCCTGTATCTAACTTAGCAATAATCTCCGCCAAACTAATACGGCCTTGGGAAAAGGCTTCTCCGTTCAAATATACACTCGGCACAGACATGATTTGACGTTCATCAATTTCTTCTTGATACAGAGCGCCATCGATCATAGTGTGACTAATATTTGGGTTAAACACCGACATAACATTAAGCGCTTGAACTACTTCCGGGCAGTTCTGGCATGACAAAGAAATATAGGTCTCAAAATCATATTGCCCTTTCAAACCTTTAATTTGTTCAATTACATCGGCTTCTAGTTTCGCTGGGTGTCCACCTGTATGAAGCAAGGCTAATACCAGCGAAGTGAATTCATGTCCCATAGGAATACCAGCAAAACGAATATTTTCATTGCCATCTGGTTGAGTCACCAAGAAAGATGGCATACGTTTATCATCATTTTTCTCGATAAATGTAACCAATTCAGACATGGCTGCAATTTCAGTTAGTAGTTCACGGACTTCAACTGATTTTGCACTATCATCTAATGAACCAATCAATTCTATTGGATGTTTTAAATTGCCTAAATAACTCTTTAATTGTGTTGCAATCGCTGCTTCTAACATAACGGTATCCTACTTTTGTATTATGAGTTGAGCGTGTCTAGGCTTACGCCCAGACACAAACTCAATTTTCTTAATTAGATTTAGATTTTGCCTACTAAGTCTAATGATGGTGCCAGTGTTTCTTCACCTGGCTGCCAAGATGCAGGGCATACTTCACCATCATGTTCTGCAATGTATTGTGCTGCTTGAACTTTACGAACAAGTTCTTTTGCACTACGGCCGATACCTAAATCGTGAACTTCACAAACTTTGATTTCACCTTCTGGATTAATCACGAATGTGCCACGTAACGCTAGACCCTCTTCTTCAATCATTACTTCAAAGTTACGACTAATGACACCGGTAGGATCACCAATCATTGGGTAGTTAATTTTCTTAATCGTTTCAGAAGCGTCATGCCATGCTTTGTGGGTAAAGTGTGTATCTGTTGATACAGAATAAACTTCAACACCCATTTCTTGAAGTTGTGCATAGTGGTCAGCAAGATCACCTAACTCTGTTGGACAAACAAATGTGAAGTCTGCAGGATAGAAAAATACGATTGACCATTTGCCTTTTAAGTCTTCAGATGAAACTGGAACGAATTCACCTTTGTGGTATGCAGTTACACTGAAATCTTTGATTTGTGTATTAATTAATGATGACATTTTTAAATCCTCTTTTAAGTTGTTTTGAGTTTTGTCCTAATCGACAGGAGCTATTCTAAAGAAACACAATAATCATATCCAACGATTAAATACGATAAAACTAATCGCTAAAAACGATTAATTAAAGCAAACCTATCTTCTGTCTATTCAGGGTTGTAATTTCAGCTTTAACTTATGGGGTGGAGGACACTATCGTATTGATAAGTGATATAAAAAGTCAGTTATTATTAGTGTCTCATGAGGCTTATTTTCTAATTTAAGTTTTAACTCTCACGAGATTTTTTTTCACATCAAGGCCCAACCGGCCTGTTTTAACAACATTACGGCGTATACCTGTCACAGGTGCAATGATGTAAAGATCGCCATTTTTTCCTAATAACTGATTATTCACGCCTTGTGATTTAGCAATGCCTGCATTGGCTTTGAGGTGATGCAATTCGCCATGAACTGGAATCGCACAGTTTGGCTTGACCCAGTTATACATCGCTTTAAGCTCATCACTAGCAGGATGACCCGAGGCATGAATTGATAAAACACTATCATCAGCAGTAATAACATCAACTTGCATGGCTTTTAACCTATCAATCATCAAATTGATCGCTATTTCATTACCAGGAATCACTTTAGAGCTAAAAATGACAGTATCACCAGGTTCAAGATTCATATCACGAAAACTATTGGCACTGAGTCGGTTCAAAGCGGTTCGAGGCTCTCCTTGACTACCGGTTGCCACGATGAGCACTGTATGGCGTGGAAGATATCCCAGATGTGTTGGATCGACGCTGGTTTCAACCGATGTCCAGAGGCCTGTTTTCTTAGCTGCTGACATCATATTAATCAATGAACGCCCTAGTAAACCAAGATGACGATTCGTCTGTTGCGAAATTTCGGCAATCGTATGTAACCGAGCTAAATTACTACCAAAACAAGTGACAATCACTCGCCCTTTCGCATTTTCAATGTGATGCTTTAAACCTTTATGAAGGCTGCCTTCTGATTCAGACCAGCCTTGTACATCAGCATTAGTTGAATCACAGACCATCGCATCAATACCAGATTCAGCTAATTGCCTGTATTCACTTTCTTGATAGGCTCTACCCAATAATGGTTTTGGATCAAGTTTCCAATCAGCAGTATGGAAGACATTGCCGACGGGGGTGCAAATTTTCAAGCCATAAGGTTCAGGAATAGAATGCGTTAAGCCTATCCACTTGAGATTAAATACACCAATATCAATTTCAACATCAGGGTCAATAATATGAACGGTGACTTTTTTGTCCAAACCTACTTCGACTAATTTTCGTCGTAATATTTCAGCCGTAAATTTAGTGGTATAAACTGGACAACGTAAGCGTTCCCATAGATAAGGCACCGCTCCAACGTGATCTTCATGAGCATGAGTTATCACTAAGCCTGTTAACTGAGATCGTCGATCAACAATAAACTGAGGATCGGCCATTTGAACATGAGGTTGGTTACTAGCAATCAGCTGCCCATCTAGATCGGTATCTTTATTAAAGATAACACCACAATCCACCATTAACCACTGACCATTATGGCCATAAAGATTCAAATTCATGCCGATTTCACCTGTGCCACCCAGTGGTAAAAACCAGAAGTCTTGTGAATCAGGTGTCATGATGTTTCCATTTAGTACTTAAATTGATTGTGTATTATGCCAAATATAATCCAAAAAAATGTAGCTATCATTCATATTAAGTAACGAAATAAGTGAATTTTTATTAGAAGTCGCACCAATTTTCAGTAAAATTGAAATCACGCTCATATACCTAATTCCTCTCTTCAGCATTAATTTATAAGTGTCAATTAATGCCATATCGTACATAAATGATATAATGCTCGCTCATTTGATATGAAGTAGTTTAAATTCATATCTTAACTCGTTGATTGTTTTAAGAGGAAGTGTAGATGGAAGCATCTAGCTTAATGGACGAAGGCCTTACCTTAATGTTATTTGGTATGGGTTTTGTTTTTGTATTTTTAACATTATTGGTCTTTGCAACATCATTAATGTCATGGGTTATCATCAATATTGAAAAAAATGTTGGTGTTATTCCAGATGAAGGTGTGTCAGCACCATCAACATTCATCCCTCCGCACAGCCCGGCAGCTCCACAGCCACATGATGAAGATAAAAATATTATTTCAGTCATTACCGCTGCCGTACACAAATATCGTTCAAACAAAAAATAGTCACTGAATTTTTCAATCTATTTTTATTAACACTTATTAAGGTCATTTATGTCCGATTCAAAACAACCATTAGGCATCACTGATGTCGTGCTACGTGATGCGCATCAGTCATTGTTTGCTACTCGTTTACGCCTTGAAGATATGCTTCCTATCGCATCTAAACTTGATCAAGTGGGTTATTGGTCAGTTGAAACATGGGGCGGTGCTACTTTCGACTCATGCATCCGTTATTTAGGTGAAGATCCATGGCACCGTATTCGTACACTGAAAGAAGCAATGCCGAATACGAAACAACAAATGTTATTACGCGGCCAAAACTTATTGGGTTACCGTCACTACGCTGATGATGTAGTCAAAAAGTTTATCGAACGTGCGGCAATCAATGGCGTTGATGTATTCCGCGTATTTGATGCTATGAATGATCCTCGTAACCTTGAAACAGCGCTTAAAGCCGTACAAGAAAACGATCGTCATGCACAAGGTACAATTTCGTACACATTAAGCCCTGTACATGATTTAAATACTTGGGTTGATTTAGCCAAACGTATCGAAGATATGGGTGCTCATTCTTTATGTATTAAAGATATGGCTGGTTTACTTAAGCCTTATGCAGCGTATGAGCTGGTAACAAGTCTTAAGCAAGCCATCGATATCCCTATACAAATGCATTCTCATGCCACAACAGGTTTATCTACAGCAACCATTATGAAATGTGTTGAAGCTGGCATTGATACTGTAGATACTGCCATTTCCTCAATGTCTATGACATACGGTCATTCACCAACAGAGTCTGTTGTATCTATTTTTGAAGGTACAGATCGTGACACGGGTCTAAATATTGAATTATTAGAAGAAGTTGCAGCTTATTTCCGTGATGTGCGTAAGAAATACGCGCCTTGGGAAGGTTCTCTAAAAGGTATCGATTCACGTATTCTTACCGCTCAAGTACCTGGTGGCATGTTAACTAATATGGAAAGCCAATTACGTGAGCAAGGTGCAAGCGATCGTTTTGACGAAGTATTAGCTGAAATTCCACGTGTACGTGAAGATCTTGGCTTCATCCCGCTCGTTACTCCTACCTCACAAATCGTTGGTACACAGTCAGTATTAAACGTTTTGACCGGTGAGCGTTATAAAAGCGTAACGAAAGAAACTGCTGGTGTATTGAAAGGCGAATATGGTGCAGCACCTGCACCATACAATGAAGAACTCCAACAATCAGTACTTGAAGGTGCTGAAGCAATTACTTGTCGTCCTGCTGACTTGCTTGAAGATGAGATGGATAAACTCACTGCAGAATTGCAACAACAAGCAGAAGCAGATGGTATTGAATTAGAAACAGGCGAACGTGAAGTTGATGATGTATTAACCTATGCATTATTCACTCAAGTTGGTTTGAAATTTTTAGCGAACCGTAACAACCCTGATGCATTTGAGCCAGTACCAACACTTGAAGCAGCAGAAGCCGCTAAACGTGTTGCTGGTAATGATGAGGTTTATACCATCGCCGTAAACGGTCAAAACTATGTTGTTCAAGTTGCTGAGGGTGGAGACATAAGCAATGTCACACCAATTGCTACTTCTCAACCTAGTGCTGCTGCGCCTGCATCGAGCGGTGAAGCCGTTGTGGCTCCGTTGGCAGGTAATATTTGGAAAGTAGAAGTGAGTGCAGGTCAAACTGTTCAAGAAGGTGATGTGTTAGTCATTCTTGAAGCCATGAAAATGGAAACTCAAATCGTTGCTGAAAAAGCAGGTGTTATTACCTCTGTCTCAGTTAAAGAAGGTGATGGCGTCCAAGTTGACGACACACTTGTAACAATCGCATAAGGGCTTATATACATGGATCAATTACTTCATCTATGGCAGAACACAGGCCTTAATCAAATGACGCCGGGTCAAGGCTTCATGATAATGATTGGTATGTTATTGCTATATCTTGCAATCAATAAAAACTTTGAACCTTTACTATTAGTACCCATTGGTTTTGGTGGTGTACTTGCCAACATTCCTGGTGCAGGCTTAGCAGAAGGCGATGGTATTTTGCATATCTTTTATGCCGTTGGTATTGAAAGTGGTGCTTTCCCGTTAATCATCTTTATGGGTGTCGGAGCACTGACTGACTTCGGTCCACTACTAGCGAACCCCAGAACCTTGTTCTTAGGTGCCGCGGCACAATTTGGTATCTTTGCCACTTTAATGGGTGCGGTAGCATTATCAACTTTTGGTATCTTTGACTTCAGTTTGGCTGATGCAGCTGCTATTGGAATTATCGGTGGTGCTGATGGGCCGACCTCTATTTATGTTGCCAGTAAATTAGCGCCAGATCTATTAGGTGCCATTGCTGTTGCCTCATATTCTTATATGGCATTAGTACCATTAATTCAGCCACCAATCATGCGGGCTCTAACAACAGAAAAAGAACGTCAAATAAAGATGGTTCAACAACGTCATGTATCACACCGAGAAAAGATTATCTTTCCACTTGTGTTATTACTATTAGTTGCCTTCTTACTACCTGATGCAGCACCGTTATTAGGTATGTTTTGTTTTGGTAACTTAATGAAAGAATGCGCGGTAGTTGATCGATTAAGTAATACGACTCAAAATTCATTGATTAATACAGTCACCATCTTTCTTGGTCTAGCTGTAGGCTCGAAATTAAGCGCTGATAAATTCCTAGATCTTACTACTTTAGGTATCTTAGTTTTAGGTATGGCTGCATTTTCAATCGGTACAGCTTCTGGTGTTATCATGGCCAAAGTGATGAATAAAATCAGCAGCAAAAGCCCTCTTAACCCACTAATTGGTTCAGCCGGTGTATCAGCTGTACCAATGGCGGCACGTGTTTCAAATAAATTAGGTTTAGAGTCTGATCCTCATAACTTCTTATTGATGCATGCTATGGGTCCGAATGTAGCGGGTGTTATTGGTTCTGCCGTTGCGGCAGGTATCATGATTAACTACGTTGCAGGCTAATTAAAAAATATCCTCTGGATGCAACCCGCATTCAGGGGATTACTCTTCAATCCACACACTTCCCACCGAACTCCCCATACCTTTGATCACACAGCTATAATCTGAAAATGGTGAATAAGTCACCACATAAGCTGTCCAGTAGCCATTTTTATTGTCATCAGTTGGTTTGATAAATTTAACTGGTGCATGCTCTGACTTATAGATTAATGCTTTCTTAGTACTACCTTGTTCGACTTGTTCACAAAAATGTTCAACGTTATTTTTATCCCACAATAAAAAGAATGGATATATTATGGCTACAATGATCAGTACTTGGATCACATTCACGAGCAGTTTCATTATTTGTGCATCTCCATAAACTAAATTTTGTGTGAATTTTATAGTGATCTTTCCAAGCTTAATGAGAAAGTGCTCACACAAGTCATACTAAGTTATTGAGAAAAAGGACCATTTTTATAATAACGTGAACTAATCTTTCTTTTTCAATAAGTCACCTAGTCCAGCAAAAGGGTTGTGGCTGGCCTTCTCAACGGCTTTTTCTCCAGCATTACTTCCATAACGTACCTGCTCAATATAGCGAGAATGTTCATTATCATGACAATAAATACATAACAGCTCCCAGTTGCTTCCATCAGAAGGGTTATTATCATGATTGTGATCACGGTGATGAACCGTCAATTCTTGCAAGTTAGTATTAGTAAACTCTCGCGAACAACGCCCACAAACCCATGGGTACATTTTTAATGAACGTTCACGATAGGTTTGCTCACGTTCATTTTGATATTTTTTTGCCTGTGCAACGATGTCATCGAGTCGTTTATTTTTATCTGAACACATCTAACTTTATCTCTCTTCTCTATTTGTTCTAGGTTAACGTAACCAATTAATATTGTTTACTGTAAACTATCATAACTAAAATCAACAGGATCATTCTCATGTCAGAGAACATTACCGTAAAACTCAATAGCAGCCCAACCGAACTACACAAAATTCTTAAGTTTGAAGGATTGGCTTCCAGTGGTGGCGAAGCAAAGCAAGTCATTGATGATGGATTAGTAACCGTTAATGGTGAAGTAGAAACTAGAAAACGTAAGAAAATTGTCGGTGGTGATACGATTATTTTTAACGGTACAACTATCAGCATTACAGAATAAAGTTGCACGGTTCACTAAGGCCGCAAGCATTGATATAATAGCCGACTTTATATTCTCCAATTTAGGAAATAACCATGGCAGCACTAGCAACAGCACGACATATTTTAGTAGACAGCGAAGAAATCTGTCTTGAGCTTAAAAAAGAAATCCAAGAAGGCGCAGACTTTGCTGCTGTCGCAAAAGAAAACTCTTCATGCCCATCTAGTGCTCAAGGTGGCGACTTAGGTGAATTTGGTCCAGGAATGATGGTACCTGAATTCGATAAAGTTGTTTTCTCTGCACCTGTTAATACCGTTCAAGGTCCAGTGCAAACACAGTTTGGTTATCACTTATTAGAAGTTACTAGCCGCTCAGAGTAAGAGTTAGATTAAAAGTCTTAAAAAAAGCCTTATCCATTACGATAAGGCTTTTTTATTTAAATCACTTTGTATTCGGGCAGATGTTTCAATAATTGCTTGCCATAGGCTTTAGTTAATAGGCGACGATCAAGAATAGTGATTCGTCCTGAATCCGTTTCTTTGCGTAATAAACGTCCACATGCCTGAATCAGTCTCACACTGACAGCTGGCAATGATAATGAGACAAAAGGTTGACCTCCCGATCGTAATATCCACTCTTGTTTGGCCTGTTCAATCGGTCTAGTGAATACTGGAAAAGGCAACTTAGTAATCACAACATGACTGCATAATTCACCAGGTAAATCGACGCCTTCAGCAAAACGATCCATGCCAAAAATAATACTTCCCCGCCCTTCTTTAATTCGCCTAGTATGTTCTGCGATCATATTTTTAGGTGAAAGTGTATTACCTTGTAATAATACGAGTTCTGATAATTTATTTGGTAGTTGCTGATAAACTGAATCCATCACAGTTTTCGAGGTAAACAGCACTAATGTCGCTTCTTTTACATCAATCGTCGACGTTAAGTTTGTAACGACCTCTTGCTGCCAGTTCAACATATTTTCATTCGGTAATGCTTCCATAGCAGGCAAAGATAAGGTGGCACGTTGATAATCAAATGGAGATTTGACCGCTAAAAAGTGGCTTTCATTGAAGCGTTTCAAGCCACAATCAGTACGAAAACGCTGAAAAAGCCCTAAACCTCTTAGGGTTGCCGAGGTTAGCACTGCACCATAAGAACGATTCCACAATGTTTTTTCCAGGAAGTACGCTGCTGTCATTGGTCCAGAATTGATTACCAAGGTTGTTGATTTAGCAAACTTCTCATACGATAACCAACGTACATTAGGGGGAAAATTAGGCTTATCTTCATCAAGAAACAATCCCATAAAATCGATTAAATAACCGAATATATTTTGTACAGTACCCACCTGCGGTAATAACTGTTCTGCTACTTTATTGGGCACTTCTTGAGTTTCGATACCATCTTTAAGCCACTTAGCAAATACTTTGTAATGCTTATAAATAATATTGGCGCGTTGTAACAAGCCTTGGCAAGGTGTAATCAATGCTTTTACTAATGGACTTTGCCAATAAATACGTGGTTCACTGACTTTACCTGCAATAACATCTTTAACTAAGTTATCGCTTTGCAATAGTGTTTCCATCTGCTGTAGTAACACAATAACACCTGGTAAATCACGTCTTAATTCCATCAACATAAAACCAAAGTCATGTTGACGATAGATCAGCGCTTTAACCAGCTTTTTAAGAACACTATCGGCTGTTTCAGTGGTTTGGTACAACTGAGCAAAGTTTAATGCTTTGGCAGCATGGTCTAGTGCTTTTTGAGGTAAGTTATGTGCTTCATCAAAGACAAATACGATTTCTTCTGGGTTGGGTAAAACTAAACCTCCACCCAGATCAGCATCACTCAACACCAAGTCATGGTTGGCAATAATGACATGTGCATTCTGCATTTCTTTACGCACAATATAATAAGGACAACGGAAATATTTAGAGCAACTCTTGCCAGCACAACCTTCTGAATCTGTTGAAATATCATGCCAAAGTGCCGGCACTATCGCATCACTGCGACTATCACGATCACCATCCCACTCACCTTTATCCCATTGTTCGAATACAAGCTTGGCCTGCGTCACTTTCTTAGCCTGTTCATATTTGGCCTCGACATCAAAACTCAGATCTTGCTGCACACCACCATTAACCAAATTGGTCAATTTGCTAGGACACATATAACGACGACGGCCTTTCGCTTGAATAAACTTAATTTCTTTGCCCGTCGCTTTGGCAAATTGAGGTAAATCTTTTTGTAATAACTGTTGTTGAAGGTTAACCGTTGCCGTGCTGATCACTAACGTTTTTTTATTATCAAGCGCGACATCAATCGCTCCCGCTAGGTAGGCGAGTGTTTTACCCACACCAGTAGGCGCTTCGACCACTGCAACACGTTGATGCTCAACTTTATGGAGCTGCTTAGCAATAAATTGACTCATCTCAATCTGTTGTGGTCTAGATTTAAAGTCAGGCATTGACTCTTCAATGCCAGTGAAAAGCGCAGTGACCATCCTAGCTAAGATCTACTTTATTAATTAATTTTGAGCCTGCAACAAAATCTAAGATATTTGACACAGTCGTTTCTGAAATATGAATCAGTGCTTCTTTTGTGAAATAGGCTTGGTGTCCAGTAACAATAACATTGGGTAAGGTAATCAAACGTTGAATTACATCGTCTTGAATAATCTCGGAAGAATGATCTTCAAAAAATAGACTCCCCTCTTGCTCATACACATCGAGACCTAAATAGGCGATTTTATGTAATTTCAATGCCCCTAATACTGCCCTCGTATCCATTAACCCGCCACGACTAGTATTGATGAGCATTACGCCCTGTTTCATCTTCTGAATGGCATTCTCATCAATCAAATATTGCGTATCTTCGGTCAAAGGGCAGTGCATACTAATAATGTCACTTCGAGCCAATAAGTTATCTAAGTCTACTAACTCAAAGCCTTTACCCTGACAACCCGCTTGATTGTATGGTTCGTAGATTAAAATAGAACAACCAAAGGCTTTTAAACGTTCGGCAACCAAACACCCTATTTTTCCACCACCAATAATACCGACTGTTTTACCATAAAAATCAAACCCCAATAAACCATCTAATGAAAAATTAGCATCTCTAACTCTGTTATAAGCACGAGGTAATTTTCGACTTAATGCAAGCATTAATGAAATAGTATATTCGGCTACGGCATACGGTGAATAAGCAGGTACATTAACGATTGTAACGCCCAACTGCTTAGCAGCAAGTAAATCAACTTGGTTGTAACCTGCACAACGTAAAGCAATTAGACGGGTGCCGCCTTGATGCAATACTTCTAATGTTTCTCGACTTAAATCATCATTAACAAAAGCACTGACGATTAAAGCACCTTGTGCCATTGATGCACTTATAGGATTAAGCGGCAAGTCATAACAAGTAAAGCATAGTTCAGCAGTGGCCGCTTGTTCTAAAAAGGTCTTATCGTAAGGCTTGGCACTAAAGATCGTTACACTGATTTGAGACATAAAATTTTCACTTAAATTAATTGAAGCCATCGACTCTTGTAAACAGCTATCTACATCACGCTATTTTACGGTATATTTAGAGGAGGAGTATGGCGATGAAACAAACTAGTTCAAATACGATAACAACACTGTGTCTCAACCCTGCGATCGATGTGACTTACCATGTCGATAAAATGATAATCGATCAAAAGTCTCGCTCAGATTTAACGCGTAGAGATCCTGGTGGTAATGGCATTAATATTGGTCGTTCACTGCACCGCATGAATATAAACTCTACTACCTTTTGTGTAATTGCTGGTGATACGGGCAAATTACTCCAACAACTATTAAAATCTCAGCTCGGCAATATTTTCTATGAAAGTGTATCGGGTGAAACTCGAATTAATAGCACCATTATTGAATTAGACAGCCATCGGCAATATCAAATCACTGATGCTGGGACTAAGATACCCACGCGGCAACTTCAAAACGTGGTTGCTGATTTTGTACAGCAAACGGGCCAAGGGTTCGGTATTATCACTGGCTCTTGCCAACCTAATATACCGATCAGCTTATATGCCGAATTAGTAACTAAAATTAATCAAGCTGGCGGCAAAGCT
>AZIC01004921.1_pt1 | contig 12783 bp, 9 predicted proteins | sample 359061 | NCBI WGS metagenome assembly AZIC01 (sample SAMN02429709, study PRJNA222657) | marine sediment metagenome | biome: Sediment sample; isolation source: sample MGS-MES from oil contaminated site at the harbour of Messina (Sicily... | place: Italy: Messine | collected 2011-04-30 | depth 1 m m
TCAGTGGCCTGGCAGGTTTTTGTTTGCCGATCCTCATCCTGGCTGCCATGTTCGACCTGAATCTGCTGCGGGTCTGGTTTCTGAATTTTCAAAATCATGCCGGCTTTTATAGCGAGTATACAAGGACCTACTGGAAGTGGCTGCTGCTTAACCCACTTGAGATCAGCCTGGCACTCGGACTGCCCCTGTCCTGGATGGTCTTTCGCTCACTCTGTACTCGAATACGATTCGCCCCGGCCAGGGAATCTCTCCACGTAGACTCCAGCCTGACACCACTCCTGCTGTCGTGCGGCATAGTACTATTACTATTATGGCTTTCCGGAAAAAACATGGGAGAAGCAGCGCGGCTCTGGCTGATCTTTCTTCCCTGGTTCCTGCTGATGACCATTCCTTACTGGCAGGCGGTCCCTCATTCCCAGGCCGGTGAAAGAGGTCCGTCTGGCTCCTTTCTGAAAATGCAGACGGTCTGGATCCTCGCCTTAACTGCTCAAGCTGTCGTTTGTGTCGCGACCGTAAGCCGGATCACCGGATTTCATTTTCCTCCCGGCTGAGGGTTGAGCAATCACCCCCATACAACTCCTGTAATCGGGTTATTCGGAAATCTCGACGTATCACTGTGCACCTGATTTTTGCTGAGTCGATATTCTTCCTAGGGGGCATCGCACTTACAAATAGCATTTCTCAACTAAATATACTCGGCCCCAATGGCCCGGGAGATGCTACAGTAAAACTGAACACAGTCGAGAACGTATCATTCTGTTAATGCCTCCTGAATGGATCGGGAGCCCTTACGGTAACTCTGAACTGAAGTCGGATCTTTTACATTACTCGAAAACAGGTTAACCGACATGGCCTTTTTGAAATACAACACAACCAGACTCTGCAGAATTATCTGCTGTGTTCTCGCAGTGGTATCGGTGAACCATTCCGGTTGTGCTGAGCATTCTCTTGAGTATACTGAGCTCAAACAGATCAATGAAAAAGTAACAGAAGCAGAACTGAAGCGCTACCTCAAAGTCATTAAACTGATGCCCGCAGATAAGATCCCCACCTTTCCCACAGTGTATGCGCCAGCACCGGTCTGGAGCCATATTCGCTCACTACCTATTGAAGACCTGGTTAACAGTGAGCAGAATAATATGTCACAGATCTGGGACATACAGCGTATCAGTGATCAATTTGGCATTCGCAATCGAATTCTCAAAAAAGCACTCCTGCGGAGAGATATGTCCAAAGAGCAATTCATCAGCTTTACCCTGGCTCTTGGATTGGCAGCCAGTCGCAACCAGTTACGACCAGACCAGAAACTTGACGAGATTATCAGTAAAGGGAATAAAGCAATCCATCAGCTGCAACTGGATAAACGACCTTTTTCTTCACTCTCTCTGGAAGAACGGCATCGGACACTGCACGAGGCAATGTGGATAGCCCGAGTGAATCGCGTCGAACATCTTATTCAGGTCCCGCCAGAAAATATCAATCTGGTCAAAGATAACTGGGATCAGCTCAAAGCAGTATTGCCGCCACAGTTTTTAAAAAACCCACTAGATGAGCTGACTGATACACTGGAAGAACGTGGTATCCCCTTCACCCTAAAAGAAGATGGTTCTGATCAGCTTCTGGAATGGACCACGACTGATGCGATTATTGGGACAGATGCTCCCGACCCCAAAACAGATCCTGTGAAGATTCAGTAACGTTCTTACTGAGCGGAAGCGACATCAGGTCGCAGCTTTTGTGCTTCATTCAAATACACGTGTACGACTTCTGACTGTTTCTGATCCGTATTAACGTGAATCATGACCCTGATACAGCGAGGCATCGCCCCTTTGACAGCAATTTCAGAAGCACAGATCAGTGGCACTGATTTCATTCCCAGTTCACGGGCTGCTTCTGCGGGAAAGGCAGAGGTCAGATCGGGAGTCGTTGTAAAAAACACGGAAACTATATCTTCGTAGTTTTCAATCCGGTTTGACTTGAGAAGCTGTTCCAGAAGCTCACGCGTTGCAGACAGGACTTCTGCAGCAGCATCCTGTGTCACCGTTGTTGCACCACGAATTCCACGTACCGACATCGTAAATACCATGTATCTCTAATTATTGATTGGTTAACAGGAGTGCCTGACGTACTTTGCGTCGTCAGGCTATTGCTCCGCAAACGATCCCACAAAGCCAAGACCCCATCCTAACTAATTCATCGGCTGTTCGCTACCAGTGACATTCCTGAATTCTAATCCGCCTTTCCGATCGATACTGTTATTAACTACTGAATGAATTGAGACTCAATAAAAACTCGTCAAAACAGGAATATCCCCCATTTTAAAAAATGCTCTTGCATTAAATTCGTAAAATCAGTTAAAAATCAGCAAGATTAGGGGGAACAGCATTACAGGATTCGCCATGATGGCTGTCCCGATCCCTCTGTTGAATGTCTGACAATCGATCAACTAAACGTGCATCTTCCGGAAAGGACTCCTTGATGTCGACGACTGTCGAGTGGATCGCTCAAGAGTTGAATTGCCTGGCAAAAGGTAATCAAAGATTAGAAATACATGGTGCAGAGTCTGTTCTGAAAGCAGGTCCTCACGATATCACATTTGTCGGCGATGAGCTAAACCTCAAGCGGCTGAAATCAAGTAATGCCGGCGCTGTGCTCTTGGAAAAACGCCTGGAAGAATTGTTTGAGAAATCCTTCGAAGAAGCTCCGTTCACTTCCATTGCCGTTGTCGATGCTCAAGCAGCCTTCATCAAAATCATTCAGAAGCTGCGTCCATTACGTATGTTACCCGAGATAGGGATCTCTCCTCAGGCGCTAATCAGTGACGATGTCGAGCTGGGAGAAAACTGTCATATCTATCCCCAAGTTACCATCCGCCCCGGCGTTCGTATTGGTAATAACTGTCGGATTTATCCGGGTGTTTATATCGGAGAAGATTGCCACGTTGGAGACGATGTCACGATCCATGCCAATGCTGTGCTCTATCCGGATGTTAAACTGGGCAACCGTATCATCATTCATGCTGCTGCTGTTTTAGGCTGTGATGGGTTCGGCTATCGCTTTGAACAAGGCCGGTTTATCAAAATCCCCCATCTAGGCAGCGTGCAAATTGAAGATGATGTGGAAATCGGAGCCGGCACAACAATCGACCGAGGCATGATCGGCCCGACCGTAATTGGGGAAGGGTCCAAAATTGATAACCAGGTTATGATTGCCCACAACTGCGAAATCGGGAAACATAACGCATTTGCCTCACAGGTAGGCTTTGCCGGTTCCATCACAACCGGCGACTATGTCCGCTGTGCTGGCCAGGTGGGGGTTGCTGATCATGTTTATATCGGCGATCGAGCCACACTGGGTGCCCGCGCCGGAGTGCATCGCGACATTCCTGCCGGCGAAGTCCATATTGGTACTCCCGCTGCACCGGAAAAAGAACAACGAAAAATTGTCATGTCGCTTCGCAAAGTCCCCGAGATGCGAAAACAGATTCGTGAACTGGAAAACCAGATCAAAAAAATGAGTCAGCAACTCGAGAACCTGAATCAACTCGAAGCCAACCAGTGATCAGCCCGCAGCTAATTTTACGCTTACGAAAAGTTTCAATTTGAAACTCTGAAAAATCAATGAAAGAATTGCAAACGAACAACCCAGATAATACCCACCGTCAAATCGGACTCCTGGCAGGAGCGGGCCGTTTCCCCATTGTGTTTGCGGAACAGGCGCGTCAACAGGGATATTCGGTCTGCTGCCTGGGTATCTTTGGTATGGCCAGTGAAGAATTAACCGAAGTCTGTGACACCTTTCACTGGATCCCACTGGCACGAATCGGCAGAGCAATCAAGCTGTTTCAGCGTGAAGAAGTATCGCGTATCGTCATGGCTGGCAAGATTGAGAAGACCGTCCTGTTCAGCCCCTTCCGCATCTTCAAATTATTACCTGATCTACGTACGCTGCATATGTGGTATCGCTATGCTAAAAAAGATCGCAAAGACGACACCCTGCTGCTGGCTGTGATCAAAGAATTTGAACGTGACAATTTATTCTTTGAATCCGCATTGGATTTTTGCCCGGAGTTACTTGTGAAACACGGATTTCTGACTAAACGACGCCCCAGTCATTCCCAATGGGAAGATATCAAAATGGGATGGGACATCGCTAAACAGATGGGACAGCTGGACATCGGACAAAGCATCGTAATCAACGATAAAGCAGTGATCGCGGTCGAGGCCATTGAAGGCACAGACCGGGCGATTCAACGTGCAGGGCAGCTATGTAAACGAGGTGGGTTCACGGTCGTCAAAGTGGCGAAACCACAACAGGATCGCCGGTTTGATGTCCCCACTGTGGGTATCAAAACACTTCAGACCATGCATGAAGCGGGCGGTCGGGTACTGGCAATTGAAAGCAATCAGACAATCATGATTGATCAGAAAGAAGTTGCCGACCTGGCTGACAAGCTCGGGATTGCAATCGTTTCTCTTAACGAAGAGGAACTGACACTGCAACTGGCCAGTTAAAGCACTCGGATTAGAATATCACTCGGAGATCAGCTTGATCTCGCTTCCATTTTCACTATCGGAATCCAGTGCTTCCTGCTCCTGCTGCAAATCCAGGTTGAACGCAGTCAACATTTCTGTCTTCTGATGCACCCCGACTTCCGGGTCATCTTCTTTCGGATCCCCCGAAAGCTCCACCTCAAATTTCGTTGAGGCCAATGAAAGCTCATCCCCAGGCAGTAAAGCACCACGGGTGATTTTCTGCCCGTTTACGCGTGTCCCATTCGTGCTGCACAGATCCCTCACAAACAATAAGCCGTCTGTTTTAATAATCACGCAATGGATCTTGGAAATGCTGTTCTTATCGATCTGGATATCACACAGATCTGATTTCCGACCAACAACGGTCACATCCTTTTTAATCAGGATCGGCTGACCTCCATTTACCGGAATCAATCTCGCTATCATCGCTGTGGCCCGAAAGGGAATTAATTGGGTGCGTTAGTGATTATTTAGATAATGCTTATTGTGATCTAATCAGAAATGCGTGTACATGTGAAGCCTTGAGCCCTGCCTGTCATGGTATCACAGGTCGAACTATTTTCCATGCTAAATTACTCAGTTCCCCAGATAAGGGTAATTTTTCCAATAGATCCTGGCTATGCTTTTGGGAGCAATCCCTCGAATTCGCAGGGCGTTTAACTCGATTGTGGCCAGTCGCTTGACGGTGAGTCTGAGCAATGGTAGTGTCCCTAGTAAATGTGCTGAAAATCGATGGTTGAACGTACAGGATTCCAGTCATCCGCATGATGCTTGACTGACCAGAGCAAATTCTGAAGCCGTTAAAACCAAATCGGATCAACTGGATATCAACCGCCAGCGACTGGTCTTTCTCTGCAAAGACAATCAGCAGTCTGTAAATTCTTTGCTGACTGCCGCGAGTTCCGGATATATGCATGAGAGGGGATTGAAATTCAATCCCTCATCTTAATGAGAAGCACCAAGCTTCTGAACAATAGATATGTACTGGTTGGCAACCGGTTTCTTTGCGTGAAGGAACCGAAAGCCTAACCAATTAACACTAAGAGGAAATAAGTATGTCAGGTCAAAAGTATGTGTACTTCTTTGGTGATGGAAAAGCAGATGGCGATGCGACATTGCGCAACAGCCTCGGTGGTAAAGGTGCTAACCTGGCAGAAATGATCAATATCGGCCTTCCTGTACCAGCTGGTTTCACCTTGAATACGGAAGTCTGCATTCACTACAGCAAGACCAAGGGTGAATACCCGGAAGGTGTAGAAGCACAGGTTGAAGAAGCACTGGCAAAAGTAGAAGAAGCCATGGGCGCTAAATTCGGCTGCGACACTAACCCTCTTCTGGTTTCCTGCCGCTCCGGTGCTCGTGAATCCATGCCCGGTATGATGGACACCGTCTTAAACATCGGCCTGAATGATACGACTGTGGAAGCACTGGCTAAACAGTCCGGAAATGAAGCATTCGCCTGGGACAGCTATCGTCGCTTTGTCCAGATGTATGGTGACGTGGTTCTCGGCATGAAAGGCGCTGACGAAGATCCGTTCGAACACGCTTTGGAAGCCAAACGTGAAAAAGCGGGCGTGCAGTACGATTCCGAGTTGAACGCAGAACAGTTGAAAGAACTGGTTGCCGAATTCAAAGCACTGATCAAACAAGGAACCGGCCAGGACTTCCCCACCGATCCCAAACAGCAGATCTGGGGTGCCATCGGCGCCGTATTCGGCAGCTGGGACAATGACCGTGCTGTCGTTTACCGCCGTGACTACGGCATTCCTCACAACTGGGGAACCGCCTGTAACGTACAGGCGATGGTTTACGGAAACCTCGGCGACGACTGTGCGACAGGTGTTGGCCTGACCCGTAACTGCTCGACCGGTGAACCTGGATTCTGTGGCGACTACCTGATCAACGCCCAGGGTGAAGATGTGGTTGCCGGTATCCGAACTCCCAAGCAGATCGAATCGACACTGAGCACAGATCTGCCTGAAGGTTACAAACAGCTGGACGACATCGGACGTAAGCTGGAACAGCATTACAAAGACGTCCAGGACATCGAATTTACCATTCAACGTGGTAAAGTCTGGATGCTGCAGACTCGTAATGCAAAACGAACCGGTTTTGCTGCTGTCCGTATTGCCGTCGATATGGTCAACGAAGGTCTGGTCAGCAAAGAACAGGCAATTACCAAAAAGCGTATTCCTGCAGACGACCTGAACCAGTTACTGCAGCCGATCTTTGACCCTGCGGAAAAAGAAAAGGCAGCCAAGGCTGGTGATCTGCTCACAAAAGGGATCAACGCTGGTCCCGGTGCCGCCTGTGGCCATATCTGCTTCAGTGCGGAAGACGCCGAAGCCATCTACAACAAAGACAACTCAGCCCAGCTGGTTCTGGTTCGCCGCGAAACCAGCCCGGAAGACCTGCGTGGTATGCGGGTATCTAAAGGGATTCTGACCGCACTGGGTGGTGCCAGCTCTCACGCTGCACTTGTGAGCCGTCAGATGGGTAAGGCCTGCATCGTGGGTGCTTCCGAATTGAAAATTGACTCTGCTGCCGGAACGATCACGAAAGGTGACAAGGTTCTCAAGAAAGGCGACTGGATCAGTATCGATGGATTCACCGGAGAAGTTTTTGCTGGTAAGGTCGAAACCAAACCCAGTGAAATCGTCGAAGTTTTGATTTCCAAAACGATGAAGCCGGAAGATTCCGAAACATACCAGCGTTATGAGCAGTTGATGACCTGGGTCGATGAAATCCGTAAACTGAAAGTGCGTACTAATGCTGACCAGCCCGATCAGGCTGCTGAAGCGATTTCCTTCGGTGCAGAAGGGATCGGCTTGTGCCGTACCGAGCACATGTTCTTCCACCACCTGGCCGAAATCCGCGAAATGATTGCCGCCGGTGATGTAGAATCACGAACCAAAGCAGTCAACAAACTGCTCCCATTCCAGCGTGAAGACTTCGCCGGTATTTTCCGCGCCATGAACGGTCTGCCAGTCACCATTCGACTGTTAGATCCACCTTTGCACGAGTTTCTCTCAGATCGCCACCTGGAAGAAAACCCCACACTGGCTGAAGAACTGGCAAACGAACTGGGTGTCACTGTTGAATTCATCAGCCGTCGCGTTGAAGAACTGCATGAGTTGAACCCGATGCTGGGACACCGTGGCTGCCGCCTGGGAATTGTCTACCCGGAAATCACAGCCATGCAGGCTCGTGCCATCATGGAAGCTGCTTGTGACGTTCAGAATGAAGGCATTAAAGTCTTCCCTGAAATCATGGTTCCCCTGGCCGGATTTAAAACGGAATTTGATGACCAGGCTGACATCATTCGTGCAGAAGCAGAAAAAGTACTCGAAGAGAAAGGCATCAAAGTCAACTACCTGGTTGGCACCATGGTCGAACTGCCAAGAGCTGCAATCTGTGCAGATCAGATCGCCGAAACCGCTGAGTTCTTCAGCTTCGGTACAAACGACCTGACACAGACGACCTTAGGCATGAGCCGTGATGACTACGGTACGTTTATCGGCCACTATCGTGAAAACGACATCATTCCTTCCGATCCGTTCCAGACCATCGATCAGGATGGGGTGGGACGCCTCATGCAGACAGGTGTCGAACGTGGACGTAGTACTCGTTCTGAGCTCAAGATTGGAATTTGTGGTGAACACGGTGGTGACCCTGCCAGCGTGATCTTCTGCCATGATCTGGGCCTGGATTACGTCAGTTGCTCCCCCTTCCGGGTGCCGATTGCCCGTTTGGCAGCTGCCCAGGCTGTTCTGGAAGAAAAAGCGTAAGACTATTCTCAGTCTAAATTTATCCACAGGGAGAGGTGCTTTGATGCCTCTCCCTGTGTTTAATTGCTTTCTTTTTCGGTCCAAAATGACTATACTGATTGCGCAATTAATCAGGGAGTTTTCGGAATTTAACCAAAAATCCTCTTCCCCCGAAGACGATACAACGATAAGATTCTACGCTCACACCTTACGCTCAGATTGTCTACTTGCGAAACGTTCCGGATGTTAGTGATCCCTTGTTTACAAGACCTGCCGGATCAGCCATCACAGTAGTAGAGTGATGCGATTTTGCAGGGCCTACCCCCTGTAGAACTTGAGTGTTTCTTCTCAAAAAGTTCCGACTAGTATTGAGCGCTTTGACGCGGACGGTATGTTGCCGTTCGATTTGTATCCATCACATATTATCCTTAGTAAACGTGCATTAAAGCCATGAAAAATCTGGAAAAGTATCGAAACATTGGAATTTCGGCTCACATCGACTCTGGTAAAACGACACTTACCGAACGAGTCCTGTACTACTCAGGTCGAATTCACAAAGTACGTGAAGTTCGAGGCGGCGATGGTGGCGCTACGATGGATAGTATGGATCTGGAACGCGAGCGCGGAATTACCATCGCTTCTGCTGCCACTCAGGTGCAGTGGAAAGACACCACGATCAACATTATCGATACTCCAGGCCACGTTGACTTTACCGTAGAAGTAGAACGTAGTCTCCGCGTGCTTGACGGTGCTGTTCTTGTCCTCTGCTCAGTGGGTGGAGTTCAGAGCCAGTCTCTGACCGTTGACCGCCAGATGAAACGTTATGGCGTTCCCCGTATTGCCTTCATCAACAAGATGGACCGCACCGGTGCCGACTCCGCCAGCGTAATCAAACAGATTGCAGACAAACTGCATGTGGTCCCATTGCCGTTGCAGATTCCAATGGGCGAAGGGGCTCATTTCGAAGGTGTGGTTGACCTGGTTACCATGCAGGCCGTTACATACACTGGTGAGCAGGGTGAAACCGAAGTCTTCGGAGAAATTCCAGAACAGTTCAAAGCTGGCGCTGAAGAAGCCCGCGCTAACATGCTGGAAACACTGTCCATGTTCAGCGATGACCTGATGGTCGCTTTACTGGAAGAAGCTGATGTGCCTGTAGAAGACATCTACAAGGTCATTCGTGAAGCCACGCTCTCTCACGAAATCACTCCAGTCATGATGGGAACTGCTTTCAAAAATAAAGGAGTGCAGACCCTGCTGGACGCAGTCGTTCGCTACCTGCCCAGCCCGCTGGACCGCGAAATTACTGCGATCGACCTGGATGCACAGCAGAAGGCCATCAAAGAAGGTGCCGAAGATACCAGCAGCGACACATTCCGTACAAAACTGTCGCACTCTTCAGACAAGCCTCTCGTCTCCATGGCGTTTAAAATTGTTGATGAAACATTCGGACAATTGACCTACATGCGTATCTACCAGGGTAAGCTTGAAAAAGGGCAAAGTTACATCAATACACGAACGGGGAATTCCACCCGCTTCGGTCGCCTGGTCCGAATGCACGCAGACAGTCGTGAAGATGTCGACTGTGGCGAAGCCGGTGATATTATCGCTGCCGTCGGTATGGAGTGTGCCTCTGGGGATACATTCTGTAGTGGTGACGTCAACTTTGCTCTGGAAAGTATCTTTGTTCCTGAGCCTGTGATTCGTCTTTCAATCGAACCGCTCGACCGGGATGGTGCAGACCGTCTGGCCAAAGCTATTCAACGCTTCAACCGTGAAGACCCCACTTTTCACGTGATGACAGATGATGAAACCAATCAGACCATCATTGCTGGTATGGGTCAGTTACATCTTGACGTTTACATTGAACGCATCAAGCGTGAATACAAAGTAGAGTGTATTATTGGTGAACCACGTGTGGCCTACCGTGAAACCCCGACAATTCCTGTCGAATACAACCACAAGCACAAAAAACAGACTGGTGGTTCCGGTCAGTACGCTCATGTGGTTGGTAAGATTGAGCCAATGTCGGTTGAAAACGATAGTGAAACATATGAGTTTGTAAACGACATCAGCCAGGGTCGTATTCCCCGTGAATACATTCCTGCTGTCGACAAAGGCTTCCAGCGTGCTCTGGTCAAAGGGCCGCTTTGCGAATGTGAAGTGGTCGGCGTGAAAGCCACACTGTCTGATGGTTCCTACCACGATGTCGACTCATCGGAAATGGCCTTCAACGTTGCCGGTTTCAACTGTATGCGTGATGCCCTGAAGAAGTCTAACATGGCTCTTCTGGAACCCATCATGAAACTGGAAGTGGAAGTTCCTGAAGAATATCAGGGGCCTGTCTCCGGTCATATTGCACAAAAACGCGGTGTAATCAATACCTCTGAAACCCGTATGGGAACCAGTACTTTCATCGCGGAAGTCCCACTGGCAAGTATGTTTGACTACGCCAATGAACTGCGTTCGATGACACAGGGTAAAGGCGGATTCAGCATGGAATTCTCCCGATACGCTCAGGTGCCTCGAAACATTCAGGAAGAAGTCGTAGCACGTCGCCTGAAAGAAAAAGAAGAACGTATGGCAACTGCCTAGTTTTAAATACAAAGAAAAAGCCCCGTTTTACGAAACGGGGCTTTTTTTATTGTATCAAGTAATCTGCAGAACAGGTCATCATCAGGCGAGTTCGGCTTCTGCGGCCAGGATTGGTTCCATCAGCTGACGAATCTCAGCTTCCTGCTCTCCCGTCAGTGTTCGCTGTGGCGCCCGTGGCGGTCCAAAGTCGGCCCCCGTGAGTGTAATCGCATACTTCAGCATGCTGATATTGAAACTGTCACCGGCGCGAGCCCGGTAATCTTCAATGGGAAGAATCTGCTGCTGGATTCGCATACCTTCCTCATATTTCCCGGCGTGGAAAGCAGCATGCATCGCCAGTGAAAGCCGCGGGCAGACATTGCCTGCACCACTGGTGAATCCCCCCGAACCTGCCAGCATATAATAGGGCGCAAAGCGTTCTGCCGATCCACAAATCCATTCCAGTCCATCTGAGTCTGCATTTACAGTCGTACGAAACTGATGCATCTGATTCACCGAGTACTTCACGCCTACGGAACGGGAATCGGAGGCCAGTTTTAACAGCAATTCATCACTGGGGATTTCCGCTTTTTTATAGAACAACGTCGGACAGTCGACAGCATCCATCACAGTCAAATAATATTCCTCCGCTCCCCGATCGCTCATATAGGGATGTGCGAACGGCATAAACATGATTCCGGTTGCTCCCGCTTTAATACAGTCAATGGCCGTCTGGCGGGCGACGTTCACCTGGTAGCCGATTGGAGCAAAAATCAGTGTCTCCGGACCAGTCACTTCGCGCGTGATTTTCACCAGTTGGACAATTTCTTCAGGTGACAGGCTATGAAACTCACTCGTTCCTGCTCCCGGCAAATAGACACGCATTCCTGCATCAAATAAATTTTGGGTATGAGCAGCCTGCTGATCCAGATTGATCTGATCGTTCTGATCAAATGCAGTCAGCGGCACAATATGCACGGTTTGCAACTGTTGACGTTTGAGGGAGGGACTCATGAAACAATTCCTGTTACCTGGGAAGATCGGGGGACCAGAGACTTCATTTCTCTGGATTCATCCTGCAGAATGAAACCACGACGCGGAATCTCAACAGAATACTTAAGACTCTTTACATACTGTTGTACGCAGATTGCTGGCGACCATCAATCTAACCGGGGCTCATGAGTCAAAATAAACAGCAACTCGAATATTGGTGCTATCTGGCATGTATGATGGAAGCAACTGCCCGAAAGCCGGGAAACGTCCACCCAGAGGCTTCTTTCCCTGATTTGAGCTACGCCGATTTTCTAAAATCGGCAGCGGTCATCGCTCCCCTGCTGGCTCAATCTACAGAACAAACCACGGGGGAACTTGTTCTTTCCTGTATTAGAGAAACACAAAAAGCAGTGACCAGTAATTCCAATCTGGGGATGGTTTTGCTGTTGGCTCCCCTGACGCGAATTCCTGAAAAATCAAAAGTCACTGAAGGAATTCACACCGTTTTACATGAGTTGTCAGTTGAAGATGCACGTGCTGTATACGAGGCAATCCGACTTGCAAACCCCGGAGGAATGGGGACAACAGAAGCCGAAGATATCGCGCTGGAACCAACGGAAACTCTGCGCGACGTCATGAGCCTCGCTGCGGAACGGGACTTGATTGCCCGCGAATACACCACTGACTTTCAGATCATTCTGAAGACCGGCGTCCCCGCGATTTCTGAATACTGGAATCAGACAGGCTGTTGGGAATCCGCCATCATCCACTTGCAACTTCGACTGATGTCTGAGTTTCCCGATACATTAATTGCCCGAAAACTGGGCCGTGCAGAAGCAGAAAAAGCAGCCCGTCGCGCCCGATCTGTACTGCAGTCAAAAGCGGGAACAGTTCATCTTGAAGAATTTGATTCC
>AZIC01004520.1_pt1 | contig 12710 bp, 13 predicted proteins | sample 359061 | NCBI WGS metagenome assembly AZIC01 (sample SAMN02429709, study PRJNA222657) | marine sediment metagenome | biome: Sediment sample; isolation source: sample MGS-MES from oil contaminated site at the harbour of Messina (Sicily... | place: Italy: Messine | collected 2011-04-30 | depth 1 m m
TCCGATTTTTTCACTTTTGCTTTCACACATCGTAACCCCAGTGCAGGACTGACTGAAGTTGCTGCCTCTCGCTTTCGACAGGCAGATCGCAGGCGGTCGTATCGGTCCGTCCAGGCGCCGCCACGCACTACGACAGGCTTATCAACGGTTACAGAGCCCCAGACACTGCCATCTCCGGGCGCATTTTCATAGTTGTCATGCCAGGGGTCAGCGACGAATTCCCACAAGTAACCGTGCATATCATACAAACCCCAGGGATTCGGCTTCAGGGCCCCCACGGGAGGGTCATTTCCTGCTGCATTTCCTGTATGCCATGCATATTCGTCCAGAATTCGAGCCAGTTTCCCCGCATCTCCCTGCTTCTGAGGTTGATCACCAAAACTGTATTCCGTGTTGGTCCCCGCCCGGCAGCAGTACTCCCACTCCGCTTCACTGGGCAGTCGAACCTCTTCATCGGCAGCAATCAGCTTCGCTTCCCTTAAATCTTTAGTCAGTTTGACACAGAAATCCCTGGCTGTTTTCCAGTCGAACATTTCTGCTGAATTGCGGGGGCCTCCCCAGCGGCTGGGATTGTTTCCCATCACAGCCTGATACAGATTCTGAGGCACTTCGTATTTACTCATCCAGAAATCATCAGACAGTGTAACTTTATGAACAGGTCTTTCTGAAGGTTCCCCTTTTGTGGAACCCATTTGAAATGACCGGGGAAACTTCCCTTTTCCAGGTGTGATCGGCACCAGCTCTTTGACAAACACTTTTAACAGCTCTGTTTTCGCACTGGGGTCTGCTGGGGATGAGTTCGGTTTTTCTGCAGCAGACAGTGTTGTCAGTCCAGTTAGTATGAAATACATAAGAGTGATCAGGACAAACTGTTGCCGGGCCGATGTAACATTTTGGGGATGGTTCATATGCTTCACTACTGGTTCGGATTTTGTTAGGGTACAGCTGCAAACGCATTTTACCAACGCCGTAGTGAATTCGAAAGCTGAGAGAGTGCCTAAAGCAGAACACGGCATGAACTCAGCAGGTTGAGAATTGCTGTTTTGTTCCTGTTTCACGTTCAGGTTCTTATTGGAGTCAGGTCTATTCATGTCAGAGTCTTCCCACTTAATTCCACGCAGCATTGATCTCCTGTCACACCAGGAATGCCAGCTGGTCGTGGTTGACGTTCAGGAAAAACTGCTGCCGGTGATTCCGGATAGAGAGAAGCTGACTCAGCGTATCCGTCAACTGCTCCAGGCAGCCGCACTGTTTGAAATCCCGTTGCATTGCTCCGAACAATATCCCAAAGGACTGGGGGCAACCGTTCCTGAGTTAGCAGAATTACTGCCGGCTTCCAAAGAAAAACTGCGATTCAGTGCCGCCGAATGCTTAGGTTGGGAAACCGCCGCGAATACCATCGACAGCCGCACCCGGATTGTACTGACGGGAATTGAAGCGCATATTTGCGTGCAGCAGACGGCGCTGGATTTGTTAGCCGCCGGTTATCGCGTTATCATTCCAGTAGATGCGATTGCCAGTCGAAATCAACTGGACTGGGAGATTGCGATCAAACGCATGGAAAATTCCGGTGCCTGCATCACAACCACCGAATCAATTCTGTTTGAATGGTGTGAGGTTGCTGGTACTGCGGAATTTAAACAGATCAGCCGACTGGTAACCGAAAAACCATAGACATCAATTACAGAAATTAATCTATTTTGAGTCCTTCAAATCGTAAAGAGCCACTCTCATGACCATCGAACATCATCTGCATCCCCCGATTGCTCCGCCCCGTCGTACTCTGATGGGCCCTGGTCCCAGTGATGTTGCCGCCAGTGTGCTGGCTGCACTGGGCGCACCGACTGTAGGACACCTCGATCCCTATTTTCTGAAGGTGATGGATGAAGTTCAGGATATGCTGCGAACCATTTTCCACACAACAAACGAACTCACACTCGCAGTGAGTGGCACAGGAAGTGCCGGAATGGAAGCCTGTGTGGTTAACCTGCTGGAACCGGGTGACAAGTTTGTTGTCTGTACGAACGGCGTATTTGGCGCCCGCATGGCAGATGTTGCTGGTCGAATTGGGGCCGAAGTCGTGCAGATTCATCGCCCGTTCGGGGAAGTCTTCTCTGTAGAAGAAGTAATTGATGTCCTGCAGAAAGAGAAACCCAAAGTTCTGGGCATCGTGCATGCGGAAACTTCGACCGGTGCTGCCCAGTCTCTGAAAGAAATTTCCAAAGCCGTTCACGAAGCCGACGCTTTGCTGCTCGTCGATTGTGTGACGTCGCTGGGCGGAATGCCCGTCAAGATTGATGAATGGGATATCGACGCTGCCTACAGTGGCACCCAGAAATGCCTGAGCTGTCCTCCCGGGCTCTCTCCCGTGACTTTCAGTCCCCGCGCGGTCGCCACTATGGACGCGAGAAAGACGAAGGTTTCCAGCTGGTATCTGGATATGTCGATGGTCCGTTCCTACTGGGGTGATTCACGCGCCTATCATCATACTGCACCGATTAACATGAATTTTGGCCTGCATCAGGCACTTCGCCTGGTCCTCGAGGAGGGCATGGAAAACCGCTATTCGCGTCATTATGCTAACCATTGTGCCCTGAAAGCCGGTCTGAATGCGATCGGAATTGAATTTGCGGTCGCCGAAGACCATCAACTTCCCATGTTGAACGCCGTCAATATCCCGGATGGCGTGGATGACGCTGCCATTCGCGGCCAGTTGCTGAAACGGTTCGGCATTGAAATCGGCGGTGGTCTGGGACCTTTGAAAGGTAAAACCTGGCGAATTGGCCTGATGGGTGAAAGCAGCCAGAGCAGCCATGTACTGCTGTTTCTGGCAGCCCTGGAACAATGCCTGCTGCACGCTGGTTATCAACTTTCCCCCGGGGCCGGCGTAGCTGCTGCAAATGATTTTTACCGCACAACTATCACAGACTGACCTCGAGTCGGTGAGAACTTTCGTTTTCTGTGGGAAACCGAGACTGATTTTATAATGAGTCCGGCCAGGAATTCCGATTCCTAAGATACGACTCTCATATGACTTGCTGTCTATGGAAAGTCGCGGTATATTGAATTCAGAACAAGACGAGATTCGTCTGTGTCTGCGTGAGAATTTTTCGAACATTCTCATGAATTTTGTGTCGAATGAGTGGCAATCACGAAAATGATCGCCTATCATTTCCGACCACCTGTAAGGGGCCGTAGCTCAATTGGTTAGAGTACCGGACTGTCGATCCGGGGGTTGCGGGTTCAAGTCCCGTCGGCCTCGCTTACTACGCTCGTTGTCATCATTGACAGCGAGCGTTTTTTTGTGCGCAGTGGGTATTTAATTTCCCAAATCAAATATCAGATTATTATCAGGCAAAATGATTATTTTGAAATCGTAAGCGATCATCAGAAAACTCTGCCTTAAAGTGTCTCAATCAAAGGCCAGCAAAGAGTCAGGAAATCCGAACAGCAACATACAGACCTTAGATCAGGAAGGCATCGTAATGATCGATCCAACATTTGAATTAGGTGAAAACCAGGAGTTGATCGGACAATATTCGTGGCGACTGAAAGAGGGTGAACTGCGATATCGTGGCAGCAAGAAATACGCGGGCCTAATTAACAGACGCATTCCCGTCTCCCAGATACAGCTGGACTCTTTTTTTGCTGCACTGAATCTGCTTGATGTCTGGAACTGGCGAGATGATTACAATCCTATCGATGTAGGCATGCAGGTTCTGGATGGAGGTCAGTGGTGGTTTCGAGCCAGTCTCAATGATCGAGAATGCCAGAGCGGAGGGTGGAATGCATTCCCCTCGTATTCAGATCCCACAACCACTTCTCTGACCGCCCAGCGTTTTGCATTACTGCGAGCTTGTCTGTATGACAGCTTTGACATTGATGTCTACATCCGACAGGCCCAGATTCACGAGCGGCAGACAAACGTCAAAGAGAATGATCAGGCCTGACAACAGCCTCTTCTCTGCCATTGTTAGTCCTCCAGCGAATACTGAGTCCAACAAAGCCACAGAGAGTAGTGTTCACAACAGGAAAGTCCAGGAACTCATTATATCTTAACATAGCATCTCTCGTACTATGACTGCAGTCCCATACACCCCCGAAGCGCTACGGTAAAACCAGACACTGTCTCACATCCTGTGGAAAAAACCTTTTGACATTTCTGTTATCATGTAAAATCAAATCGTAGTTTTCAGGAGGATGGGTGATGGGACGCAGGAGAAGAGCGCAGATAATTCATGACTTGTATGAATGCTTTTACATAAAGGAAAATATCATGAGACTGATCTTTTCATGGGAGAGAGTGGTTCATTTCGGCCCTTGGTGCTGGTTCTCATTTGCTCTTCTGATATTAATGTCTTTTGATTCCCCGACGTTAGCAAACAGCAATGACCGACTACAGGCGATTCTCGTAAACCTGCGGGAGAACGAAGGATTTTATGACAATGTAGAAGTTCATTGGCGTGAAACCTACCGAAAGAAGTATTATCCGGAAGTGCAGAAAGCTGACATTCCACAGGCATCTGATATAAAAGGTCGCTGGGTTGTTCAGAATGGGATGTTTTATCTTAATTACGAGGGGAAACGCACAGGGCCTCCTGCCGATCCAAAGCAAACAGGAATTCATGAAAAAACAGGATACGACGGAGAACTCACCCGCCTTCTCCAACTGCGGCACAACTATGTCGGAAATATTATTAAAGGTCCGGCTTACAACTACCGCGGATTCTATCCGCACACGATCCCTCTCCGGTGGGCTCGTACCGCTGTGCCGTTATCCACATTTTTAAGTGGTCGAGAAGCAATTCTTGCGCATCCGCGTGGAACTAAGGGAGATGTTGCTTCGAACCTGTTTCCGACAGCATCTTACGGGGGAGAAGAAACGTTAAATGGTTTGCGATGCCACAAGATCACTCTTGATCATGTCAGAAATAAAGGAACATCTACAGAAAGAACGACAGGCAGACGAGCCTATTGGCTTGCTGCTGACAGAAACTATCTTCCAATAAAGACTGAAAGCTATAACTATTTTTACTCGAAAGACGTTCCTATTGAGGAAGCTGTGCTCGAAAATCTGCAAGAGATTCAGCCAGGGAGATGGTTTCCTTTTACCAGTTCCATCACTGTGATGGACGGGATCACGCTTCGTAAAGAAAACAGGCCCGTTGTCTCATGGAAGAGAGAATACACTGTCACTGATGTCTTGTTGAATCCTGAATATGATGTGAAATTCTTCCGAGATGTTGAGTTTCCGGATGGCGCTCCAGTCTATGAAATTGAAGCAGGCAAGATCGTACGCAGTTACGTGAAGTGAAATTCGCCATCGGACACTCATAGTGTTGTTGTATCATTAAGAAATTCACGTGAAGATACCTTAATCATGATACAAAAACTGTAACATTCGTTGCGAATTGATTTCCAGGAAGCTTTCATAGCTCACCAGTTCTGCACGGTGAGCTATGAAATATCCGAATGAGTCATGAAAGACTCTTTTATGCGGAGAAATTCACATGGCTGACTTTCGTCTTGAAAAACTGTACGTCATTCTGGATGAGCCGATCCCCGGTATCAACCATTTTCCGGCCGTCGATCCTGAAGAATTTGCCTGGCATGGCACATTCGACTTAGCCCAGCAACTGGGCATCACACCACTCGACGATTTCACATATGCTCCCTTTGAAGAAGAAGTTTGGCATCCAGCCGGCGCAGGGCTCAAGACGATCCGTGCACTTCTCAAAGAATTCCGACGTCAGGCAGCCACTTCAGAAGAAGTCCAGCAAAGACTGCGACCGACTCTTGCAATGTTCGAGAAGCTGGAAGAGTTATTCGACCAGGCAGACGCGCATGATCGCGAGTTCTATCTGTCTGCGCGAGACCTCGATTGACAGCATATCGGTGTCTGATACGATTCGAAGCTGATTCGTCCGCTGCAGTCGGATCATCAATCAATCGAACCAGTTATATGAACGGAGTCAGAACACCATGCAAACGGTATTAATCACGGGAGCGTCCGCTGGATTCGGGAAACTGGTTGCGGAAAAACTGCTGGCGAAAGGGTTTACCGTCTATGCCGCGGCCCGACGGGTCGAAAAAATGCGCGACCTGGAATCCCTGGGCGCGCATATCATGCATATGGATGTGACGGATACCGAATCGGTCAAAGCAGGTGTTGCAAAGGTGATTGAAGAACAGCAGCGGATTGATGTGCTGTTCAATAACGCGGGCTACGGTTCGTATGGCACGATTGAAGATGTGCCCCTGGAAGAGATTCAGCGTCAATACGATGTGAACGTGTTTGGCATGGGCCGACTCGTGCAGGCCGTGCTGCCGCAGATGAGGAAACAGGGTTCCGGGCGAATTATCAATACCGCGTCGGTCGTCGGCCATGTCTCGACCGCCGTACTGGGCTGGTATGCCTCGACGAAACACGCGGTTGAAGCGTTCTCCGATGCGCTGCGGATGGAAGTCAAATCGCTGGGCATTGAAGTGGTCGTAATCGAACCAGGGGCCGTCAAAACCGAATTTGACGAAGTCGCGTTTGCTACACTGGACAGCCTGGACCATGCGGAGGAGTACAAACCGCTGGTCGCCGCCTTCCGTAAGTTCACCGGCGACCTCTACTCCAAAAGCCCGGGACCGGAAAGCACCGCCAATGCGGTTGTCAAAGCGATCGAAGCGAAGAAGCCCAAAACCCGGTACGCAACCACCCTGGATGCCAAACTGCTCCCCCGGGTCAAACGACTCTTCAGCGATAAACTGTTCGATAAGATCGTCCTGAGTCAGATGAAGTAATCCTTTTTTTTAGACGAACCTGTCGGCCTTGTTCCTGTGTCTTGCTCCCCGACACTGAAATGAATCTCCATCAGCATACAGGAGGAGAAAACGATGGCAGGCCCCTCTGCAGGCATTATTCTGCCTGAGCTTCTGACGCAAGTGAAAAAAAACGACATCCTGATGTACCTCGAAAGCATTTCGTCTCAAGTTCGGGGGAAATACGATTTCTGGATAGAAGATCGCCCGTTCCTTTATACAGAAGGGCCAGAATCTGACGAAGCACTCCAAATCTCCATCGAGGAAGAGGTTCCAGAAGTGATTGGTTGGATCCCTCAGGATTCGATTGGTTTCGCAGCCATGTGCAATTCGGCACAGGATCATCATATTCTGGGAGAGCTCTGTCTGTATTTTGCTCGCGAACTTTCGGGACTCATCGATTTTGGCTGGACGCTGGGAAATCTGACGGACTACCGCGGAATGCTATATGAGATTCACTACAACAAGCACAATGGTTTGAACATGTTCTACCATATGGGAGATGCTGAATTTATGAAATACTGGCTCCAGCACCCCTGGTTTCACATGATCAAGTAGAAACTCTGATTCGATCAGATAAAGAACGAAAACCCTCTCTGTTGCGTCAGCCCCCAAAAATATTGCTCGTCGTACATCTTCGGTTTATTATTAAATAACCTGCGAAGGGCAATCTTTCATCTTCTCTGGCAGGATCTCTGGCAGGTTTAAGAGCGAGTTGCTCGTTGATCATCCAGTGGTGTGATCGACAATCAGCAGATTCGCTTTCTTTTCCAGACAACCTGTCGCACTTTAGTTGTTTTTTGAGGTATTTTTTAAGTTGGCATAGTCTTTGCAATTTCCTTCCTCTGTGGCCAGGAACAAAACCACTTTTTACTAAACAACAAAATGGAAGGAAATGAAATGTTACGCCGAAACATAAAAGTATTAGCAGCTGCAGCCGTTCTGGGAATCAGTCCTGCTCTGCTCTCCGCGCAGTCTCCCCTGGAAGGAGCAGGCGCACAACTGGAATCACAGTCCAAGGCCGCCGGTCAGCTTAATAACCCCGCTCCTAAAGTGCCGGGTAAAAACACCAGAATTGATGCCAACTCACAGTTGGATTCAAAGTCTGAATTGAATAAGAATCAGCTGGATACCAAGTCAAAACTGGATGCGAAATCACAGTTGGAATCGGATTCACCGCTGAAGTCCATGAATGAGTCGGACGCTGGTGTGGATGCCAAAGCGAAAAGAAATACCCGTGGCTTGCCGACTCCCCCACAGACGCCTGATGCTGCCGATGGTGCGATTCAAAGCACGCCAGGTAATGTCGAAATGCAGGGAAGAGTGCGAGGCGGAGCAGCCCTTGATGTGAATCAACCACAGCGCCGTCAGACCAATCGCCCACAGACTTTTGACAATCAGACCAATGTCGAAATTGATGATTTCGTGCGACAGGGAACCGCGCATCTGGATATCGATGATGCAACCCGTGCCCGTTATCGTCACCACAACGGTTACTGGTGGTACAAGACTGAGCAGGGTGCCTGGTTGATCCATAATAACGGTCAGTGGGAATCATTTGATCCCGTTACGTACCGTTCACCCGGTCAGCCAATGGACCAGGAATACTATCAGGACGCTGACAACTACCAGTCCAGTAACGATTACGATAACGGAAGTTATTACCAGGGTGGTACATACTATGATCCCGGGTATAACAATAGCTATGGTCGTAATTACTACCGTGGAAATGGTTACCGTAATAACTACTATAATGGACGTGGTTATGGACGAGGTTACTACAACAACCGGGGTAATGGTTTTAACGGTCGCTATGGTAGTGGATACCGTGGTTTGAATCGTGATCAGCGTCAAGGTGCTGCCATTGGAGCTGGCATCGGAGGTGCCATCGGTGGTAATCGTGGTGCAGCGATCGGAGCTGGAATTGGTGCTGGCGTTGCCGACTAATAATCCAGCGAACTAATTTGATTGAGAAATAAGGAACTATTTCCTGACCGCAATACTGGACGATGGAGTGAAGTATTGCTCTCGAAGCAGGCCAGCAGATGCCCCTCTGCTGGCCTGCTTTTTTTTTTGCGCACTGCGATAAATTATTCAAAGACTGCCAACGTTTTATTTTTTATCCCTGAAATATTCATCCACGTGGATAGTAAAATAATAACCGGTCAGTGGCGTTGGTTTGCCTGTACGAGGGTCGCTTGTTGTTTTCAGTTGCAACTGGGCGCGCTCGGCCAGTTCTTTTGTCAGGTGAGCCCGAACCTGAGTTTTTCCGTCAACCATTCTGGTTGCCAGCGAGACCAACAGATCGGGTCGACCTGTTTTTCCCTCAGCCGGAATGTAGAGCGAAATGGAATTAATGGGTTTCAGCTTCCCGGCATCGACAATATCCAGTACCACGGTCACGCGACCGGTACCATGATCGTTAACGGACAACTCATATTTGAGCCCGAGTTCTTCCTTCGACTGCCCGATTCCAAACTCAATCGCCCGGGCATGCTGTCCCGTCAATAATAGTCCCAGAAAACAAAAGAGCATCGTGATCTGTTTGCGGTTCGGCATTGTTTCTCCTCTCGTTATAACATGACTGGTTTCAATAAAGAAATTTACCTTTCCCGCGTCTTCAGAAACTGGCTGATCTGCTTGAGCGTTTCCTGATGCTCTTTGTCCGCCTTCGATTTGTCTGGTGCTGTCTCAATGATTTTGATCGTCTCTGTGAGACGTTTTTTCAACGCTTCATCATCGGTATCAAGCCTGGACTTCAGATCTGGCAGCAGGGGGGTCGCTTTTTTTCCAAACACAGCCAGCGCCGCGGCGGCATTCAGTCGAACCCAGATTTCGTTGTCATCCAGCAGTTTCGCAATGGCATTCATATTACTGGAACTATAGGGATTGAGTCGCGCCAACTGGCCCGCATCCCAGCCACGCACGGTGATATCGGTACTGGTCAGCCCCCCGGAAAACCGTTTTTCCATATCCGTTAACTCCAGCAGAGTCACACCAGCAGGAATTTTGAGTTGGTCCAGCGGAATTGTCTGGTCGATATAGATGCTGAGCATCGGGTACGGGTTCCAGATTTTTTCTCCCTGGTCCTTCTTTGCCATGGCCCGGGCAATGCCGCCCACCAGATGCAGGTCCCAGCGGAAGGGAATCGTTTTTATCTGTCGAAATGACTTTGTGGAAGCGGGGCCAGGTCGCAGGACGACCTCATGCTGCTGCTGATTCGTGGCGGCAAATTTCTGCAGGACATCGTTCAGCGCATCAATCTCGCCGCGGTAATAAGCGTACTCGTTTCCATTCACCCAGACATGATAGACGCGGCTCTCATGATTGATGACCGGCACAATGCCCGGCCAGTCCTTGTAATTCAACGCGTTTAACGGCTGATTACCAAACGTTTCTTCCCCCATAGCCCGGACGAGGGAAGGCATACAGCTTACCACCAACAGGACAGACAATGAAACCAGAAAGACGCGTCGCATGGCAGGACATCCTGAATTGAGGAAATAAGTATCATTGCCTGAAGTGACGTTCGCCAGGAGGACTTAGTTGCAAAGATTCAGACCAGAAACCGGATTTTCAGGTTTTTATCTCAGCGCGGGTTGAATGACGTTCCACACGATTGAAAAGAACCTGAAATATTCCGTCGAATCATGGCTCAGGTATGATCTGTTTCACCCAGGCCGCATTTTTAATCTTGCCGTCGTATTGATTGCCGGACTCATCGTGGGCGACATTGCCTGTGCCTTCGTCGAAGTGATAGAGTACCAGGGTGTCCTTGTCCGGCTTGAAGCGATGGGCTGGTTCAAAGTCTTCTGAATAACGGGCAACTTTGGAAATGCGAACTTCGTCGATAGCTCCCTTAAAAAACTGATGAGGCAGACCTGTGCCGTTCGGATCTGCACCAATCATAAAATCATGGGGAGAGGCCACATGCTTTAAGGTCGTTTCATTAACGGACTCCTGCTTTTTCCCATTGACGAACAGCAACACATTTTTGCCATCATAAACGGCGGCCAGGTGAACCGGTTTATCATGCTCCGCCTCTGCATCAGATACGACCGAAGCATAACCGGCGTTTGACTTGCGACCTTCATTGAAGTGCACCATCCAGTGACCGTCCGAATAATGGATGCCCACGCCCGCCAACTGCAGATTTGCCACCACAGACGCACGAATGTAATTGTCATCCCGTGCCTCAGGTTTAGCCCAGGCTTCCAGCGTTATCGGATGATCGCCGTCGTACCGCAACTTCGGGATGATCACCTGGCCTTTACCCTGAAACTCCAGACTGGATTTTCCTGCCTCTGCTTTGGGGTTGTCTTCCCCCTGAACAGGCAACAGAGTAAAGTGAACGGGCAGGAAGATCAAAAGCATCAGAAACAAGGGGCGAACGGACATTTTCCAGTTCCCTTCTGGTGAAACGACAAGACAGAACATACTGAACAACCATCCTAGCCTGTTTTAAATCGGTCCTGCCAGACTAAAATCATTTTTTGGTGTAAATAATTGACATTATACCTGTCGAACACGTACCAGCTGCAACCTATGCCTTCTCCGAATAAAAAACAATGAGTCACAGACCAGTACAGCCAAGCGGGCCTTATCATGATTTCTGGATATTTGCAGAAAGCGCTCGCGCGTACTCAGATTATGATGATTTACTGAGTCGCAAAGACGCGCCCGTGCGGGTTCCCGATGATCTGCTTCGTTATTTTAACGACTGTTTCAACTGGATTCCCACACTAAACCCCGCAGTCTCCAATCAGTAGCAAACCGGCTGCGGATTTAATTACTATGGGCCGACCATCGTTAACAGACAAGGAGCAGAGCACTGGGAACGGATTCTATTTCATCTCAAAGAGCTTTATCAAGGTGCCCCTGATCCTCTGCACCTGACTGGCCCCTGGACCACTGATCCCTCAACCCATTCTTCAACTGCCGGCTACTATGAAGTGCTCGAAATCAAAAAATCATGGCTGATCTCTGTACTTTCCACGCTCCACGAATTTGCCCGACTGGCTTCCACTGGCTCTCATTTTGTGCTGCACGTTGGAATTTAATTCAATGGCGATACATGGCATTGGCAAGTAAACCAAAGACCACGGCAGAAGCCAGCAGATAAACACTGCCTCCCACAGCTTCCGCATTAAAAAATGCCATCACAGATCCGATGATCCCGATAAAACCTGTCAGAACTCCGCCAAAATAGACCAGTCCTGCTTCTGCAGAACCTCGTTGTTTTTCTGCTTTGTGTTCTTCAGTATCCATGAAATTCTTCCTCATGCTGAAATCAAACTGGTAACGATTCTTCTCTATTTTTGTTCTTCGGCTACAACCGGCTGATTTGCTTCATCTGTTCCGCCGGAGCCTCCCATCCAGAAAGCAGTCCCGAAGCAGAGCCCCACCAGCAGGACGGAAATGGGAATTGAATATACTCTCAACAGGTTCGCGATGGATACTCGCTGCAACAGATCACCAGGCAGTTCCATGCCCATATCCTGTTCGCCATCCCAGCCCCGATCCAGGGCGGCCTGGCGAAATTCGCCTTCCGTTTTCCAGATGAAACCGAACATCGCCAGAATTAAAAACCCTGCCAGGACAGCTGCAAGCAAATATTTCATCCCACACGGCTCCGTTAACAAATTTCAGGATTCCCCCGTTTCGTGCTGCTCCTTTTTGTCGGCTTTGATCTCGGGAGGTTGATGATCAGAATACAATTGCTTGATGTGGACTTTAGGGTCGCCGGTAATCAGTCGCGAGCGGCGGGTTTTCCAGATGTAGTTCCAGCACCAGTCAAGCATGACTTTGAAACGATTGCGAAATCCGACCAGGAACATGACGTGGAGAATGTTCCAGGAGATCCAGCCCAGAATTCCGCCATAATGGATTTTGCCGATCGC
>AZIC01020090.1_pt1 | contig 12659 bp, 11 predicted proteins | sample 359061 | NCBI WGS metagenome assembly AZIC01 (sample SAMN02429709, study PRJNA222657) | marine sediment metagenome | biome: Sediment sample; isolation source: sample MGS-MES from oil contaminated site at the harbour of Messina (Sicily... | place: Italy: Messine | collected 2011-04-30 | depth 1 m m
AGTCTCAACGCGGCTTTTGAGCGACCCAGTAATATCTGTTCATTCTCGGCTTCGTGTGGAATCGGCCGCATCGATTCGGCCATATACAGTACCTGGCCATGATCATCAAAAATAGGAGAGGCGGAGAGCTGCACATGCTCTTCCTTGTCGCAGGTGCAGTGAATATGCATGACCGAGGTGGGCTTGCCTGTTTCAATGACTCTTTCCAGAGGGCAGTGCTCACCATTTTCACTGCAGGGGCGATCAATGCCATGGGATACCTCATAGCAGTGGCGGCCCACGATGTCTTCACGGTTGATCCTGTAGTGATCGCTGTATTTCTGATTGGCTGCGACGATCTGAAACTGGCGATCAATAACGACAAATGGATCAGGAAACAGGTTGATAATGGCTTCGCAATCGGGCTTTTTGGGTGACTTATCCATTGGAAAACCTCTAATGTCATGTCATTTAATGACAAATATGAGCGTAATAAGTAGAAAAGTATATGACATGTCGCAAAGTATCTGATGATTTATCCGCTATTAGCTAATTCAGCTAACTTGCAGGATGATTAGATACCTTTGTATTTCAAGCTGTTATGCTATGCCTATGAATATTGAATTTACAAAAATGCAGGGTCTTGGCAATGACTTCGTGGTGATCGATGGCATCAGTCAGGCGATTGATCTGAGCACCGAGCAGGTGCAATTTATCGCCGATCGTCGATTCGGCGTTGGCTGTGATCAGTTGTTACTGGTTGAGCGGCCCCAATCAGCACAGGCAGAGTTTCGCTATCGCATATTCAATGCCGATGGCGGTGAAGTGCAGCAATGTGGCAATGGCGCACGCTGCTTTGCGCGATTCGTGTTTGAGCAGGGTTTAACAACGAATACTGAAATACCCGTTGAAACCGCCGGAGGCCTGATTGTGCTGAAGCTGGAAGCGGATGGGCAGGTGACGGTGAATATGGGTGTGCCTGATTTTGTGCCGGCCAGTTTGCCATTTATCGCCGATACACAGGCGAAAAGCTACCCACTGCAAACGTCTCAGGGTGAGCTTGAGATATCTGCGGTGTCTATGGGTAACCCCCATGTGGTACTGCATGTTGAAGATGTGGATACGGCCGCAGTTGACATACTCGGCGCTGAAATAGAACGCCATTCCCGGTTTCCGCAAAGAGTAAACGTCGGTTTTATGCAGATCGTGTCTGCCGAGTCGATACGCCTGAGAGTGTATGAGCGAGGCGCCGCCGAAACGCTGGCGTGTGGCACTGGTGCCTGTGCGGCGGTTGCCGTCGGGCGACAGCTCGGCGAGCTGGGCGATTGCGTAAAAGTGAGTTTACCCGGAGGCGAGCTTGTTATACGCTGGCAGGGCGAACATGAACCATTATTTATGACAGGACCCGCGACAAGGGTTTTCGAAGGAAAAATGACACTGTGACAAATCAGGCCAAAACACAGGCAAATTCCACCGAAGACGGTGGCTCGATAGCTCAGCTACCCGATGAACAGCAGGTGGTTGACTATTTAATTCAACACCCCGATTTCTTTCTATCCAATGCGCCACTGCTCAATGAGTTGAAAGTACCCCACGAGTCCGGCACGGCGGTTTCGCTGGTCGAGCGCCAGGTGACTGTACTGCGAGAAAAAAACCATTATTACGAAACCAAGCTAAATGAAGTGGTTGAAGCGGTACATGACAATCAGCGCTTACATATGAGCCTGCAACGTTTAGCGGTTAATCTGCTGAGTGCCGATAGCCTGGATGATGTGCTGGCGATTGTTGATGATGAATTGCGCCACAAGCTGGGTACAGATTTCGTCGTATTTCGCCTGAGCAGCGACGCTTCACAGGGAAATGCGGGCCTGGAAAGAGGGCATGCTAATGTGGATGAGTTATTGCAGAGCTTTTCCACATTGTTTGAAAATAAACGGATACAGTGTGGCCGACTCAGTGAGCAGCAGCTGCAGGCATTATTTCAGGACGATGCTCCGGATGTTGGCTCTGCTGCGGTTATCCCGGTTGCAGATGCAGGGGTCCGTGGACTGATCGCACTGGGTAGTCGTGATGAACAGCGCTACCATCCGGGCATGGGCACCGATTTTCTAAGCTGCCTGTCGGATCTGATCAGTGCTGCTTTGCGCGCACAACTGCCTGAATAACCTGAGATAAATGGCAGATAAAGATCACCAGCCCGAATCCTTAATGCTTGGGCTGGAGGCTGACTTAAACACTTTTTATCAGTTTCTTCGTTCCGAAAAACAGTTCTCTCCGCATACCCTTAAAGCCTATCAGCGCGATATTTCCAGGTTTATGGCCTTTTGTGAAAGTCAGGCATTGACTGCCTGGCAAGTTCTGGATGAACAGCATATTCGCCAGTTCATTAGTCAGCTGCATCGTCAGGGAATGGGGGGTAAGAGTATTCAGCGCCTGCTCAGTGCGTTGCGAAGGCTATTCCGTTATTTACAGGTTAATCAGAAGCTTACGAATAACCCGGCGGCACAGGTTCGAGCACCGAAATCCGAGCAGCGTTTGCCCGATGTAATGCACCCACAGCAGATTGAGCAGTTGCTGTATACACAGAGTGATGAGCCGCTGGTGGTAAGAGATCATGCGATTCTTGAGCTGTTATATGCGGGTGGACTGCGCCTTGCGGAACTGATTTCGCTGGATACGGGTGACATCGACTGGTCTAGCCGTCATCTGCGGGTGCTGGGTAAGGGGCGTAAGCAGCGGCACTGCCTGTTTGGCAAACAGGCCAGTAAAATGCTCAAAAAATGGCTTAAATGCAGAGAAAATATCGCTAAAAGTGAAGAAAAGGCCCTGTTCGTTAATAATCGGGGAGGCCGTCTCAGCGCCGCCGGGATTCGTGCAAGAATCCATCGCCTGTGTCGAGAAAAAGGCATTGAGCAACGGGTGTATCCGCACCTGATGCGACATTCATTTGCTTCTCATATGCTGGAATCGTCGCAGGATTTACGCGCCGTGCAGGAATTGCTGGGGCATGCACATCTTAAAACCACGCAGATCTATACGCATCTGGATTTTCAGCAATTAGCCAAAACCTACGATTCGGCTCATCCCCGTGCACATAGAGCAGAAGCCCATCGTGATACTGTGCAGAGAGATGCAGAGAAAAATAAATCCTGAAGTACGCAGTTTTTGCAGCTGTAAGCACTTGAAAAACATACGCTCAGCCTCATTTAAGCCTCTTGCTAACCATGATTAGCCGCTATCTGTAATCAATCGATATTAATTAATGACCAATTAATGACCCAGGGGGGAGAGCATTTTGCAAACCACATTACATGGCACCACGATACTGTCGGTAAGAAGAAAAAATGAAGTGGTGATCGGTGGCGATGGCCAGGTCAGCCTGGGTAATACCGTAATGAAAGGCAATGCGATTAAAGTGCGTCGATTATTCAAAGATCGTGTGCTGGTGGGGTTTGCCGGAGCCACGGCAGATGCGTTTACCCTGTTCGAACGTTTTGAAGCACAGCTGGAAAAACACAATGGGCAACTGGTGCGCTCTGCTGTAGAAATGGCGAAAGACTGGCGTACCGACCGTATGTTGCGCAAGCTGGAAGCAATGATGATTGTCGCCAATGAGGAGGCCTCACTGATTATTTCTGGCACCGGTGATGTCATTGATACCAGAGATGACCTGCTGGCCATCGGTTCCGGTGGCGCTTATGCGCAGGCTGCAGCACGTGCGCTGTTTGATAATACCGAGCTTTCCGCCCGCGAAGTGGTTGAAAAAAGCCTGAATATTGCAGGTGATATCTGTATTTATACCAACCAGAATTTAACCATCGAAGAAATTAAATATTAAGCCCAGGCTGCGCATCTACATCGTATAACCGTATTTATTAATGAGTGAAATATTATGTCTGAAATGACACCACGAGAAATCGTACAGGAACTGGATAAACATATTGTCGGGCAGGATGAAGCCAAACGTGCGGTCGCCATTGCCTTACGTAATCGCTGGCGCCGACAGCAGGTGAGTGAAGACCTGCGTAATGAGATCACCCCTAAAAATATCCTGATGATCGGCCCGACCGGTGTTGGTAAAACCGAGATTGCACGTCGCCTTGCGAAGCTGGCGAATGCACCATTTATTAAAGTGGAAGCGACTAAGTTCACCGAAGTGGGCTATGTTGGTCGTGAAGTTGATAGTATCGTGCGCGATCTTGTCGATATGTCTGTGAAAATGACCCGCGAACTTGAGATTGAAAAAGTCCGTCATCGTGCTGAAGCCTCTACAGAAGAGCGCATTCTGGATGCCCTGTTACCGCCTGCACGTAATAGCTTTGGTGAGCCAGAAGTGGCTGAGTCTTCCACCCGAGAAAAATTTCGTGAGAAATTACGCCGCGGTGATCTGGATGACAAGGAAATTGAAGTTGAGATAAAACTTGATCCTGTGGGTGTGGAAATCATGGCACCTCCAGGCATGGAAGAAATGACCAACCAGTTACAGGGCATGTTTCAGAACCTGGGCAGTCAGAAAACAAAAATGCGCAAGCTGCGCATTGAAGACGCGCGTAAGGTATTGCTGGATGAAGAAGCCAGTAAAATGGTTAATGAAGATGAGCTGAAACTCAGTGCCGTGCAGAACGCCGAGCAGAACGGTATCGTTTTTATCGATGAAATAGACAAGGTGGCAAAGCGCGGTGAAACCTCTGGTGCGGATGTTTCAAGAGAGGGTGTGCAACGAGATTTGCTGCCGCTGGTTGAGGGCTGCACTGTGAGCACCAAATATGGCATGGTAAAAACTGATCATATGCTGTTTATCTCCTCCGGTGCCTTCCACCTGACCAGGCCATCAGATCTGATTCCAGAATTACAGGGTCGCCTGCCGATTCGAGTTGAATTAAACGCACTGACCACGGCTGATTTCAAGCGCATTCTGACAGAACCAGATGCATCGCTAACCGAGCAATATAAAGCCCTGCTGGCCACTGAAGGCTTCACTGTTAGCTTTACTGATTCAGGTATTCAGCAGATTGCACAGGTCGCCCATGAAGTGAATGAGCGTACCGAGAACATAGGGGCCAGAAGATTACACACCATCATGGAGCGATTGCTGGAAGAGGTGTCGTTTGATGCCGCAGATAAGGCAGGTGAGTCTGTGGATATTGATGACAAGTTCGTTGATGATCATCTTGGTGAGCTGGTGCAGGATGAAGACCTCAGTCGTTACATTCTTTAGATAAAAATTCATGTAGAATAGAGCCTTCCAGAAAGTTGCCCCCCCAACTTGGCTTAAATTGAAGCATTGACGGAAGGTGAAGATCAATCTTCGGAGAAAAAACTATGGCAACACCTAAGCCAACTAATATTAACCTGCATCAGAAATCACGCATTCTTGAAGTTGATTTTGAAGACGGTAAACAGTTTAAGTACAGTACAGAGTTTTTGCGAGTCTACTCGCCTTCTGCAGAAGTGGCCGGCCATGGCCCCGGCCAGGAAACCCTGCAGGTCGGTAAATCTGATGTAAACATTAAGGCGATTGAGCCAGTTGGACTGTATGCTGTAAAGCTGGTGTTTGATGATAACCATGATAGTGGTCTGTATTCATGGCAGTATCTGTATGAGCTGGGCAATAGCTATGAAGAAAAGTGGCAGGATTATTTGCGTCGCCTGAAAGAAGCGGGCCATAAACACGCTGAACTAAACTAAGTAAGCCTCTGCATAATAACGGGTAATAATATGAGTGAAGAACAGACACATTTTGGTTTCCAGCAGGTGCCTGTCGGCGAAAAGGCGAAGCGTGTTGCCGAAGTTTTTCACTCTGTAGCAGATAACTACGACATTATGAATGATGTCATGTCACTGGGCATACATCGTATCTGGAAACGATTTACACTGAGCCAGACAGGCCTGAAAGCAGGTCAGAAGGTACTCGATCTGGCTGGCGGTACCGGTGATCTGGCGATGAAAATGGCCAGAATGGTTGGACCCTCTGGTGAAGTGGTGCTATCAGATATTAATGGATCGATGTTACGCCGTGGTCGTGAACGACTGATTGACCATGGCATTGCGGGCAATGTGAATTATGTGCAGGCGAACGCCGAGTCTTTGCCATTCCCCGATAATACATTTGATTGCATTACGATTGCTTTCGGCCTGCGAAATGTGACCGATAAGGACAAGGCGCTACGCTCCATGTATCGCATACTAAAACCGGGTGGTCGATTGCTGGTGCTGGAATTCTCCAAACCAGTCGCACCGGGCCTGGCACCTGTTTATGATGCTTACTCATTCAAACTGTTGCCATTAATGGGTAAGCTGATTGCAAAAGATGCAGAGAGTTATCAGTATCTGGCAGAGTCGATACGCATGCACCCCGATCAGCAAACCCTGCAGGCAATGATGGATGATGCGGGATATGCAAACACCAAATATCATAATTTAAGCGGTGGCATTGTGGCGCTGCATAAAGGTTATAAAATTTAAACCATTACACACTGACAAATTCATGAACGCTGTTGTCATTTTAACTAAAACCTCAATAAAGGCGTTTGCATGAATCTGTCGCAGCTCATGTGCGCCAGCCTGGAAACGGCACTCAATCGCTACATTCAACTGGACCCTGACGGGCCATCATACTTCGCGCCTCTTGAAGGCCGTATTCTTGCGTTAGATATTACCGGTTTAAATATGAGCTTCTATCTGTTCCCGGCAGATGATGGTTTTATGATACTCAGCGATTTTGATGGTGAGGCAGATGCGAGATTAAGCGGTACACCGTTGGCTTTTGCAAAACTGGGCCTGGCTAAAGATAAGCGAGATCAGCTATTTAGTGGTGAAATTGAGATGTCGGGTGATACGCGGCTGGCCAATCAGTTTAGCCGACTATTTTCACAGCTTGATATAGACTGGGAAGACATGCTCTCGCAGCAGGTCGGTGATATTGCGGCACATAAAGCCGGTAATCTGTTACGTGACGCCGGCCAATGGCTACAAAGAGCAGGGCAGTCGGTGAGCCAGGATGCAGGAGAATACCTGCAGGAAGAATCACGTCTGAGCCCATCAATCGCAGAACTAAGATCTTTTATGAAACAGGTAGATGAGTTGCGTGAGGGTGCTGACCGGCTGGCCGCAAAAGTAAAGATATTTAAAAATCATCGGGACAATAATCACTAGAATTATGTTGAAACCAGTACAAATTTTCAGGCTGCTTTACATCAATTACGTACTGGCGAAACACGGGCTGGACGATATTATTTTTGCCATTCATCTGTTCAGGCCATTCCGCTTTATCGTATATTTGTTGCCATGGAACTGGTTTTCCCGCACACGCGCACCACGCGGTCAGCGTTTACGCGAAGCTCTGGAAGAGCTAGGGCCTATCTTTATCAAGTTTGGGCAGATGCTGTCTACACGTAAAGATTTACTGCCTGAAGATATAGTTGCAGAACTGGTCGCCTTGCAGGATAAAGTGCCGCCCTTCGACAGTGCGCAGGCGCAAAAAATTATTGAACAGGCCTATGACGCAAAGATAGAAGATATTTTTGACGAGTTTGATAGTAAGCCTCTGGCATCCGCATCTATTGCACAGGTCCACTCGGCAAAACTAAAAGATGGTAAGGATATTGTGGTAAAAGTGTTGCGCCCCAATGTTCTTCCAGTCATCAAACGTGATACGGCACTGTTACGTATTATCGCAATGTTGGCAGAGCGCTATTCAAAAGATGCGCGCCGCTTACGTGCCATAGAAATTGTTGAAGATTACGAAAAAACAATCCTCGATGAACTTGATCTAATGCGCGAAGCGGCCAATGCAAGTCAGCTAAGGCGAAACTTCGAACATAGTCAGCAGCTCTACATTCCAGAAATATACTGGGATTACACACGTCGAAACGTGATGGTAATGGAACGTATTCACGGTGTATCGATGGCCAATATCGAGCAGATGAAACAGGCAGGTGTCAATATGAAGCGTCTGTCTGAACTGGGTGTTGAAATATTTTTTACCCAGGTATTCACGCATAACTTTTTTCATGCCGATATGCATCCAGGTAATATTTTTGTCGATATCGAAGATCTTGCGGAACCAAAGTATATCGCGGTAGATTTTGGTATTGTCGGTACCTTAAGTTCTGGTGACCAACGCTATCTCGCAGAAAACTTTCTGGCTTTTTTTAAACGTGACTATAATCGTGTGGCGCAGTTGCATGTGGATTCTGGCTGGGTGCCGGAAGGTACGCGAGTAGATGAGTTTGAATCGGCTATACGTAGTGTATGTGAACCGATCTTTGAAAGACCGCTAAAAGATATTTCATTCGGGCAGTTGTTACTACGACTGTTTCAGACTGCGCGACGTTTTGATATGGAAGTACAGCCTCAACTGGTGCTATTGCAGAAAACATTATTAAATATCGAAGGCCTGGGGCGTCAGATATATCCCGATCTGGATTTATGGAAAACGGCCAAGCCATTCCTGGAAAAATGGATGCATGATCAGGTAGGAAGCAGAGCGCTGATCAGGGGATTTAAGAAAAACCTGCCCTATATTGCAGAAAAAATGCCCGATTTGCCCGAGCTAATATTTGATGCGCTGAAAAAAATTGCCGAAGGTGAAAGTGATAAGGTTCAGGCGCAGCAGATGCAGGAGCTAAAGAACAGGATTAAGCATAATCAGCAGCATTTAAGCTATACGCTTGTCGGATTAACAGGCATTATGAGTGCAGTGATTATGCTGGGTCAGCCATCGAGCAATTTGTTGCTAGGTGTTCCAGTGCTGAGCTGGGTTAGCGGGGTGCTAGGCGGGTTTTTTGTCTGGCTTGGTCTTAAGAAATAACAATCTGCAAGGAAGGCTATGTTTGAACAGTATGTAATATCCATTTGAAGTTAAAATATCACCATCATCTAGCCATCGTTTTTCAGAGCCTAATCTGCTGGTTTGCGCTCGCTCTGTATTCACCAGTTATTTTTGCGATAGACACAAATCTCGACTGGAAAACAGTCACCACTAAAAATTTCTATGTGCACTATTCACAGGGCAATCAGTTAATGGCGCAAAAAGCGGCTAATGCAGCTGAACGTGCGCATAACATATTGAGTAAAAAAATAAACTGGCAACCGCAGAGCAGAACACATCTGGTGGTAAGTGACGAAATCGATCTGGCGAATGGTCGAGCGAGCCCGGTGCATTTCAATCGTAGTTTGATTTATGTATTTCCGCCTGATGCAGCGAAAGGACTGGAGGATTTTGATAACTGGTTTGATACGTTAATGCTACATGAGTATGTACATGTTATTCATCTGGATATGGCGAGTGGCTTGCCTGATTTAATGCAACAGGTATTTGGCCGACAGTTTCTTTTCTTTCCAAACATTTATCAGCCTGGCTGGCTCATTGAAGGTCTGGCAACGTTAATTGAAACAGACAATAAACACGGCACGGGTAGAGGGCAGAGTTCGTTATTTGAAATGATGATGCGCGCCGAAGTGATGGCAGGTATTAAGCCGGTTTCACAGGTTAACCTGCCGTTGCGTAGCTGGCCTAATGGTGTGTCGAGTTATTTATATGGCGTTTACTTTTTTATTTTTCTAGAAGATGTATACGGCGTTAATAAAATAGATGAGTTGATAGAAGAATACAGTGCAAACCTGATTCCATTTCAGATAAATAATAATTCACAGCGGGTAATCGGAAAAGATATTACTGAATTATGGGGTGAATTTGAAAGCTGGCTTAAAGTGCGTTTTATAGATAATGGCTCATTGATTCGTGCAGAAGATCTCGTTGAAGGTACACAGCTTAGCACTGCAGGTTATAGAACCGGTTACATGGATATGTCTGCAGAGGGTGGGATATATTATGTTGACTCCACACCTGACGAACATATCGCACTTTATAAGATTCAGAATAATAAAAATGAAAAAATAAGTGATTTGCATATCAATGCAACACTTAGTGTGCAGGGAAAAGATTTGTTGGTAACGCAGCTGGAATATTGTGATGAGCATAATATTTATCGAGATCTATTTAAAATAGATAGAGAGACTAACGCAATTACAAGGCTGACTGAATGTGCTCGTTACCAGTCCGTTGCACAGTCAGTTGATGGGAGTAAAACGATTGCAGCGAAGATAGACAATGGGATTTTTCGGTTGATTGAGCTGGATCAGCAGTGGCAGGAAACATCAGTACTGCATATTGGTGATGTAAATGATATTTACGCGCAAATAAAATTATCCCCACAGGCAGATTATTTACTGGCCGCAGTTTTTAGAGAAAATGCTGGATGGAATATAGAAGAGTTTGATCTAAACAGCAGAACATGGAAAGCAGTTACCCAGGATCGATATATTGATATGTATCCATCCTATAGTGATGATGGAAAGTCTATCCTGTTTAGTTCAGAACGCAGTGGACGTTATCAGATCTATCGATATCAGAAACACGAAAACAAACTACAGCAAATTACTCGAGTGCAGTCAGGCGCTTTTTATCCGTTACAGAAAAATGCAGGCGAGCCCTTATATTATATGGGATATAGTGCGGATGGATACAACGTATATCAGCTGGAAAAAGCAGACGTTATAAATACACATCCGTTACACACAGATTACAACTACACGCCTGAAATATCAGCGCAGGTAGAGCTAGGTGAAGAAACAGATTATAGCGGATGGGATAGTGTTCATCCTCGCTGGTGGTTACCCATGATCAATATCACGGAAGATAGTCAGGAGCTGGGCTTTATTACTTCAGGTGAAGATGCATTGTCGATCCATCGTTATTCGATCATTATGCAATACGATATAGATAATGAATGGGCAACGGGTAATGTGAGTTACAGTTATGCGAATCGCTTTGCTATGGGCTACAGTCGCAGTTATGACTTTTTTCACGATCAGAATAGTCAGTTGTCGCTGGCGCGTTCAAATGATGACGCCTTTTTGTTGCTAAATTATTCGCTACCCAAATTAGAGAGCTCAACATTACTCAAGCTGGGAGTGTTGACAAGCCAGTCCAGTGATGTATTACGAAATAATAATGCGCTGAGCTTTGCAGATTCGCGAGATAATATTGTTGGTGGCGCGGTGTTGTTTACGAATGCACAACATTATACGCGTTCTATTAGTCCGTCAGATGGTCGTGCAATTCGACTGATCGCAGAGTCCAGTGATCTGCTAGAGAGTGATTTTAGTGGAGAAGTTTATACTCTCGACTGGCGTGAATATATTTCACTTGGCCAGCAGCATGTACTGGCCCTGCGCTGGATACAGGGTTGGGGTACAGACAATCCGGAATCATTTAGCCTGGGTGGTGAAGATAACGATTACAATATACTGGATTTGATTAGTCAGCAGATAGAGCCCGTATTTGGCAGACGTGATTATGCCTTGCGTGGTTATGCCGAAGGCCTGCCTGAATTAAGAGGGCGACGCATGCAGCTGGCAAGTATGGAATGGCGTTTTCCCGGGCAGCTCCTGGAAACGGGCTGGATGGCACCCCCAGTAGGTATTATTCAGTGGTCGGGTAGTGTGTTTGCAGAATCTGCCGCAGCTTATAATGAGAGCAGTGCGGACGATTATTATTCCAGTGTTGGGGTTGAACTGCAGGCGGATATCAACCTGTTCTATGGCCTGACCAGTCGTATGCGGCTGGGTTTTGCCAGTGGCCTGGATGAGCAGCTGGGTGATCGACGTAGCTATTTTATGCTGGGCGCATCATTCTGATAAATTAATAGACTATGTGTCAGTTTCAATTTGTGTGGCTGAAATGATCAGGCATTCAGTGGGTTACAAATTATTAGTCTTTTTTCATAAATTCTTCGTAGCGTAACTGTTCAGTTGGCTGAAATACCTTTTCATAGTTTTTCATATTACTTTCCAGCATGCGCTGAAATTCACTGCTAAAAAACTCTATGCCCTGAGCCTGTCTGCCCACAAAGTCTTCAAGATTACGTGCACTCGATGCTGCGACGTAAGCACTAAAGCGAGACGCTGCATACATTAATGCGGTATTAACAATGTTCTTGTCCTGAATTTCAGCGTGGTTATTGGCAAGATTGATAAATGAATCCGCGAGTTCGCGTAATAGTGTGTCCTGATCCTGATCTGACATGTGCTAGCCCGAGTGTTAACAATTGATAATAGATGGCTGATTATACCAGCTGAAATAATTGATTGGCATTTTCACGGGTAATTTGTGCAACTTCATCGAAATCAAGCTGATGTAATGTGGCGATAGTAGCGACCACTTCCCTGATGAATGCTGGCTCGTTACGCTGGCCAGCGGCATTTTGTCCGGCCTGATCTGGCGCATCTGTTTCAACCAGTAGTGACTCAATGGGCAAAGATTGCACCAGTTTGCGCAGGCGAGTGGCTTTCTCAAAACTGACAGGGCCGCCAAAACTGAGGTAGAAATTGAGATTAATCAGTTTTATAGCCTGCTCGTAACTACCCGAATAACTATGAATCATGCCGCGCAGGCCAGGACGTTTTTTGATGGCATCAATCACGGCTTCGGTAGATTTTCTTGCATGCACGACAACCGGTAAATTAAATTCCAGAGCAATCTGCAGTTGTTGCTCAAAATAAAACTGCTGTTGTTGTCTATCTAGCTCTTTGAGAAAAAAATCCAGTCCACATTCGCCCACAGCAACGGCTGTATTTTCTTCTAACCAGTTGCGAAGCAGATCAAGGTCGGCGGG
>AZIC01000608.1_pt1 | contig 12559 bp, 10 predicted proteins | sample 359061 | NCBI WGS metagenome assembly AZIC01 (sample SAMN02429709, study PRJNA222657) | marine sediment metagenome | biome: Sediment sample; isolation source: sample MGS-MES from oil contaminated site at the harbour of Messina (Sicily... | place: Italy: Messine | collected 2011-04-30 | depth 1 m m
AGTACCGATGCTGGCAATTTTCGGTATTCCGGAAATCGCTCCCGTTAAAAAGTCGGCTCTCAATGAGAACGAGCTCTTCGAAAACGAAGATTCTAACCGGTCCCCGTTCGAAGAAATTTCGTTCGATGCCTCTTCGCATGAAATTGATTTAGGCAATGAATCCGCCTTAACCGACCGATCCGGCACCCCCGATTCTGGTATGCGAAATCCTTTTGGTGAGACAGCCTCAACGCAGAATGGGCATCGGCATGGCGAGGAATGGTTGCCTCCCGCAGGCGCCCTGGAAGGCTGGGAACTGGATTCGGCTCCTGCTCAGAGGGAGCCCGATCAAAAAATGAGAGGGCTGGCATCGTCAGGTCTGGAAGACCGTCAACCACAGGGCGGCAATCCCATCCAACAGGCATCATTTGAAAATCAACCTGGAGCGGTCGACACACAGAATCCCTTCAATCAGGGCGGGGTTCAACATCTCGACACGGTAACAAATCCATTTAATCAGAATTCAGCGACACCTTCCCAGACTGAGGGCACACAAAGGGAGGTCATCGATGAGCAGTTTCGGCAGCGTGCAGAAACGATGTTGAGACGAGATTCAGCTACCTGGAGTGCTGCCGTTCAAAAACTGAATGAGCTGGGGATTCGCGATTACCGTCTCGAACCGGGGGGGCGCCCTGACGAATTTTTATTCAGCTGTTCCTATTCTCCCCCGCACAATCCGCGCGTCTCGCGACGGTTTGAAGCAGAAGCACTTGACCCCTTGAAGGCGGTGATTAAAGTGTTGCAACAGGTCGATGAGTGGAATCAGAGTCGCTGAACAATACACATGAAAAAAGCCCTCTCTGAGTTGACTCAAAGAGGGCTTTTTTATTTTCAACAGTTGGATATTCCAACGGATCAGGCTTCGTTTTTCTTCTTCTTGCTTTTGTTCTTACGCTTTTTCTCTTCCATTTTTTTGCGCAGTTCTTTGGATTTGGGTGGTGCCTGTCGTTTCAGGTGGGAGCGTTTATCGACAGTTCCTTCTGCTTCTTCGATCTGACCACACAGATCCGCGAGTGAAACAGCAACATCCTGCTGACGATAGGAGGAAGAAGCCGACCAGGCACGGCAGCTTTGGTGCCCTTCGATGTGGTAGCTCTGATCGAGGCTGCGAATTGCTTCGCTGAACTCAACCATTTCATCATTGATCGCGGTCGAAGCCGCACTTAACCCTACCGTAGCGCCGAGGACTCCTACAGTACCAAGCACGACCAGTTCAGCTGACATTACTAAACCAGCTTCATCGTACCAGAAATTTTTCAACAGATTCATAACAGACCTCTCAAGTAAAGTGGTGACAATTCAATTGAGAGTGAGGTGAGAGTGAGTTCCGCCTGTGCCGATTGTAACGGTTATTCGGATAAGTGGGATTATAGCGATTGTTTTGCTGGTGTTAATATGAGACAGATAGAAAAAATAGATAAATGCAATATTATTTGAACCCAAGATTCATAAGTCTATAAATATAAATGATATACAGCTTAATAAGATTGCGGGAGTCAGGCTGTTGTTTATCAGGCTGGCGACTTCTGGCTAGATTGTTTAAGAGTTGTTGACCCTCAGGCGAACCCAATATTTGCTATAAAAACAGAGGTGCAGAGAGCGATACATGACATGTCTGAGATAAATCCAGGCAGTGTTCTGCGATCTTTCAGGAGAAATTCGCGGGAGTGAATCCCTTTATACTTGCCTGATTTGTAGTTTCGGGACATGATCGTAGCGATCATTGAATCAGAGCTCCCGGTAATACGCCACAGATCAGAAGAAGGGCCAGCCCAATATGTCATCACAGCAATCACCAGTCGTTATTGGTATTCGACTTTCCATCATGATGTTTCTCGAGTTTTTCGTGTGGGGGGCCTGGTATGTAACCGTCGGCAACTACATGGGAGCCAACGGGATGGGTGATGCAATTTACTGGGCGTATACCGTCGGTCCCATTGCCGCCATTCTTTCTCCTTTTATCCTGGGGATGGTTGCTGACCGCTTCTTTTCATCAGAACGGGTGCTAGCAGTTCTCATGATCATTGGTGGTGTAGCCCTCTATCTTGCTCCGAGTGTCGTCGGAGAAGGTGGAGCAGGTAGCAAGACATTCATTCTTCTGTTGTTACTGCATATGCTCTGTTATATGCCGACATTGGGGCTGACCAATACAATTGCATTTACTCATTTAAAGAATCAGGAAGTCTGGTTTCCACTGGTGCGTGTGTTTGGGACGTTCGGCTGGATCGGTGCGAATATTCTTGTCAGTAAAGTGATGGGGGCCGATATGACTTCCAAGCCACTATTGGTGGCTGGTGGTGCAGGTGTGCTTATGGGAATTTACAGTTTAACACTGCCTCACACTCCCCCTCCTTCCAAGGGCAAGGCGATTTCTGTTCGAGATATTCTGGGGCTCGATTCACTGGCTCTGTTAAAAGATCGCTCTTTCCTTGTGTTCATGGTGAGCTCATTACTAATCTGTATTCCGTTGGCCGCTTATTATGCCTACGCTCCTGTTTTTGTGGCAGATGCTGGTATTTCTGATCCTGCCTTTCAGATGTCGTTCGGTCAGATGTCCGAAGTATTGTTTATGATTTTGATGCCGTTCTTCTTCAAATTCCTGGGTGTTAAACGCATGCTGCTGTTTGGTATGTTCGCCTGGGTTGCCCGTTATGCTCTGTTCGCTGCCGGAGCAGGAGAAGGTGCCGTTGAAATGGGAGCTAACAGTGTCTACATGATGATCATTTTCGGGATTATTCTGCACGGGATCTGCTATGACTTCTTCTTTGTTACTGGCCAGATTTATGTAGATCAGAAAGCAGGACCAGCCATTCGTGCTCAGGCTCAGGGCTTTCTGGTATTTGCAACGCAGGGGATCGGGATGCTGGTGGGAGCCCAGATCAGCGGTAATTTAATCAATAGGATTGTGGTTGGCGAAGGAGCCGCCAAACTTGAGAACTGGAAGGAATTCTGGATTATTCCCACAGTAGCCGCATTTGTGATTATGATCATCTTCCTGTTCCTGTTTAAGGACGATCCTAAAAAGGAAATCACCGAAGAAGACGTTGCCAAAGCAGCAGGCACGGAAGAGATGGTGTAAGTTTCCGCCTGATGAAAATAAAACAGCCCTCTGTTCCCGGTGAGCAGAGGGCTGTTTCTGTTTTCAGCGTGTGAACTGAGATGCGGTCAATTATTGACGTGGCACAGGAGCTGCCTGCAGTCGCACAGGCATCATGGATTCGACGAGAATGTATTCCCCGCGTAAATCATTGCGGAACCAGCGTTTTCCGGTCACGCCGACAGGCCGTCCAAGGGCAGCATCCAGGTTGATTTGTGGTGACACCGGCTGCAGATAGGCTAGAAATTGACCGTTCGGGGCGGTCAATGCATGTGTGGGCATTCCCTGGCGTACATTCCTTAACCGGCGAACGATTCCTGCACCAGAGAACTGTGGTTGGGCCGATGGAGCTGGCTGCTGTGTAGCGCCCGGTTGTGGAACAGAAGGCTGAGGCGCACTGGGTTGTGGCAGTGGCGTCAGTGGTTGAGTGGGGGCCATCGGTTCTGAAGCAGGTTCTGGAGTCGGCGGCAGCAGTGATTCTGAACCAGGCGTAATGGTTGTATCGGGAGTGGGATACCGGCTCGTTTTATTCTGTTCCGGAGCCATTGAAACCAGTTCCGCATCGCGTTTACTGGTTTCTTCAGCCAGCTTCAGGAAATCCTGGTACTCGGATTGAACCTTTCGATATCGATTCACGGCTTCGATCCGCAGATCAATTTTACTGGCGATCGCAGGATGTTTGATTTCCCCTTGCAGCGTTTTGTAATCCTGTTCCAGTCCATTCAGGTCCCAGGCAGTTGGTTCTGCTTCAATCATGGCACGGAACTGAGTGTCGATCGTTTTGATCGCATCTTTAGCAGCAGCGATCTGTTCTTCTTCCGGAACACTGCGGCGGGCAGAGCCATCAGTGGGAGTTTTGATCATTTCCTGCCTGGGAGCAAGCGAATTGTTTGGGGAACCGCCTTGGCTGAACGGATCATTTTGATTGACTGCGATGGGTTGATCAAGGGGGGCAGGAGCAGTTTTGCCTGGTTGATACTGGTCAGTCGGGATAATCAGATGTCCTTCAATCCACCGCCATTCGCCCGTAGGTGGTTTAATCTGGTACATCAGCACATTCCCAAATTCGGTGGGAACATTTTTACTGCCAAGAATGGTCACTTCATCATTTTTTGAAAGTCGAATCTGCTCGACATCACGTGATTCACCAAAAGAACTTCCCACGCGAACGACCACACCATTTTCAATGACGCGCCCTGTTTGATTTCCGGTTTTTTGCACGTGTTCTGCACGGATCCAGCTGAAACTTCCCTGGGGAGGAGAAATCATAAACCAGCCACCCGGGTCATGACGATGCACGGTGACGCGGTTTCCCTTTTTGAGTTTCAAGGTTGGATAGTAGCGGGTCCCATTCCCACTGCGCACCAGTGCCTCTTCCGCATTGACGACAGCGTCGTAGGGAAAAGTACGTTTCGCCGCAAAACTATCGTCAGCAAGACTGAGAATGAGCCCTGTGATTAATAAAGGTGTCAGAATCCAGCGGTCTAACGGACACATGGAATAAGCCTCCGTGCTGACTATAAACAGCCCATTTGAAAAGTATTTATGAGTTGTTGAATGTGATTAATTCAACAGAAATGTTCAGGATATTCGAATCGAAATAGATTCAATTGAGGGGAAAGGTCTCGGTAGAGAAGTTGAAAGAGGGGCGTTTAATAATCAAAAACAAATTATATGGCAAGGCCAAAAACGAAGGCGAGCGACGACGTCCACAATTTACTGAGAAGTTTAATGCGAAAAGCGGGGTCGGGGTGAGGTGAGAATGGGAAGCGATCTGAAAATGAATGCAAATGCTCACTTTTTCGTATTGACGTAAAATCCAATCTATGCAAAATTATCGTTCTCTCAGTATGGTTCGCTGGCTCATATGACATGAATCCAGCTATATCATCAATGTAAAATCACATTTCCAAGAGACTTTGATCGCGAAACTGTCAATCAAAGGCTGGGTACAGTTTCGTTACCAAATCAAGAGAAATTCTAATTCGTTTGATCGCCACTACGGAGAGTGGTCCATTCTGCAAAGGAGTGCTTCGGTCGTGAAAAAATTTATTGCTTCAGCTACGGTTATTGCCATCGCGGGTTGTTTTGCCTGTTTCACTGAAACAGCGTCTGCACAAGGCACAGCGCCTGCTGCAGGGGCCAGTTCTGTGGTACACAAAGTGGGCCTGATTGACATGGCGCATGTGTTCAAAAACTATGAAAAATTTACTGCACTGCGTGAAGAGTTAAAAGAAGAGATCCAGCAGAGCGATGGCAAAGCCAAAGCCATGGCAGAACAGATTCAGGCTGTTCAGAAAGAAATGCAGGACTTCAAACAGGGAAGCCCCGAGTATCTGGCTCGCGAAAAACAGCTGGCTCAGGCAGCTTCTGATTTCGAAGCATTCCGCAAAGTGGCTCAGCGTGACTTCCTGCGAAAGGAATCACGAATCTATCACACCATCTATATGGAAGTGACAGACACCGTCAAGAAGTATGCCAAGATCTACAACTACACTCTGATCATGCGGTTTAACCGGGAAAGCCTGGATACTGATGATCCCAAGAAGTTGATTCAGGGCATGAATCGTCAGGTTGTATTTCACCGTGCCGACGATGATATCACACTGTCTGTTCTGGATTACCTGAACCGCAGCTATAAGCCTAAAGGAACCGCAACAGGTCCTAAAGCAAGCACTTCACGCTAAGCTTGACTGTTGTGTGAGCACTCTCATTGGATGTAGCGCAGGTTCTCATACCTGCCTGCATCCTTTTTTGCGATATTTCAAAGTATCCGCCAATAGGCCGTCAGCGAAGGAGTAGGCAATGCGAACTCGTAATCAGAGAACGCTGGCCAGATCATTACAGTGTACCGGGGTGGGGATTTTTACGAACAGCGATGTGAAAATTCGATTCTGTCCGGCACCCGAGAATCATGGGATCCAGTTTGTACGAACCGATCTGACTGGTTCGAAGCCGATCCCCGCGATTATTGAAAATGCCGTCTATAAGCAGAGACGAACTGCCATCGAATTTAAGGGTGCCTCAGTCGAAATGATTGAGCACGTAATGGCGGCGTTGGCGGGGTTGCAGATTGATAACTGCCGCATTGAAATCAATGCTCCAGAAGCACCCTGTTTTGATGGCTCCTCGCTGCAACTTTCAGAGGAACTGCTGGAAGCGGGAATTGTCGAACAGCCTTTTCAGCGGAAACAGATCCGGATTGAACAATCGGTGACTGTCGAGGATGAATCGGGCAGCTTTATTCAGGCCAAACCATTAAATCGTACTGTGATGGCTATTGGATATTATCTGAATTATGGTGACGATTCCCCCGTGGTTCCGCAGTGTCTGACGCTTGAAATCAATCCCGAAAACTGGATGAATCAACTGGCCTTTTCTCGAACGTTTGTTCTGGAGCAGGAAGTGGAAGCCATGCAGGCGTTGGGATTCGGTCAGAAGTTGTCCGCAAAAGACCTGCTGGTACTGGGAGCAGAAGGCCCGATCGACAATGAATTACGAACATTAGACGAATGCGTGCGTCATAAAATTCTGGACTGCCTGGGCGACTTTGCTTTGATCGGTTGTGATCTGCAGGGGTATTTCTGTGCTCATCAGTCTGGACACGCTTTAAACCGTGAGTTAATCAAGCAAATTAAAGCAACACACGAGTCTGCTCAGTCTGACAGTACCTGGAAGGTTGCCTGAAAATTCCCATTTCGGTTGCTTGCGAGCAACTTCAAATTTACGTTCTGGTAAGTCGTTGACTGCAGACTTTTTAGGATGTCGAAAATGCCGACAAAAATTTCAAATCTATCCTATGTCGATCCCCAGGCTGAAATCGGGGAAGATGTGACGATCGGGCCTTTCTGTCATATCGGACCACACGTCACCATCGGAAACGGGACGGTACTGGACAGTCATGTTTCCATTACGGGTCATACCACAATTGGGGAGCGCAATCGATTTTTTCCGACAGCAGTAATCGGCAGCGAACCTCAGGACGCTGGCTATTCCGGAGCACCAACGACTGTCGTGATTGGAGACGATAACCTGTTTCGTGAAGGTTGTACCATTCATCGTGGGGCTGAAAAAGAAGATTACTGTACCCGTATCGGAAATCGAAATACCTTTCTCTGCAACGCGCATGTGGCACACAACTGTCGCATTTTTAATGATGTGACACTCGTCAATGGAGTTTTACTAGGCGGTCATGTCCACGTCCATGACCGGGCCATTGTCTCGGGTAATACAGTCGTGCATCAGTTCTGTACGATCGGGACCCTGGCTTTTATCAGTGGCTCTGCGCGTACTACTATTGATGTGCCTCCTTTTATGATCTGTACCGGATCCGATGATTTTCGCGTGAGAACCGTGAACATGGTTGGCATGCAACGCGCGGGGATTTCAGAGAGTTCGGTTGCCGTTATTCGTCGGGCACACCGACTGTTTTACCGCAAAAATAAGAAACTGGAAGAAGTCCGCGAGATTTTCAGTCAGGAACTGGAAGGAGTGATTCCGATGGCTTTACAAACCCTGTTTGACCATTTTCAGGGCATTCAGGGCAGTAAAGCGGGGCGGGGTCGTGAAGCAGCCGCGCGAAGTGCACAATTCAACCCGGAAACAAACAATCAGGAAACAACACGGAGAGCAGCATGAGTTCATTGAACGTAGCCGTCGTCGGAGTCGGGGCACTGGGCCGCCATCACGCACGTATTCTGGCAGGTCTGGAAGGCGTCAATCTGTGTGCAGTTGCTGATACCAATCCGGTTCAGGGACAGGCCATTGCAGAGCAGCATGGCAGTCGCTGGGTTGCAGATTATCGCGAACTGTTTGAGGGAGTGGATGCCGTCTCGCTGGCAGTGCCCACACACGCGCATCTGGCGATTGCCAGTGAATTCCTGTCACGGCAGATACCTGTCCTGGTAGAAAAACCGATCGCCTGCAATCTGGCAGAAGCAGAAGAGCTGGTGCAAATTGCCGAAGCGCACAGGACATTACTGCAGGTCGGTCATGTCGAACGCTTTAATCCCGCGACACAGGCTGCCTTCGATCGCTGCCCGAATCCGCGGTTCATTCGTAGTGAACGGGTCAGTCCTTATACGTTCCGCTCGACAGACATTGGCGTGATTCACGATTTACTGATCCATGATATCGACCTGGTACTCTCCGTTGTGAAATCAACTGTCAAAAGTGTCGAAGCATTTGGAATCTCTGTCATGGGAGAACATGAAGACGCCGTGCAGGCACGATTGCGATTTCAGAATGGCTGTATTGCCGATCTGACCGCGAGCCGGATTTCCCCCTCAGCAAAACGGGCCATGCAGCTCTGGGGCGCTGCCGGGTGTGTCAGCGTTGATTTTACCAGTCGCGAAGTCACCGCCTATCGTCCATCTGAAACATTACTGTATGGAACACCTCCACTCGAGCGTGCCCGGAAGGCGGGAGCCAACCTGGAAGCATTGAAGCAGGATGTGTTTGGAACGTTTCTGAAAGTAGAGTCACCAGAAGTTTCTGCAGCGGATGCTTTGACAGCGGAACTTGCGAGTTTTGTCGAGGCGATCCGAACTGGTTCAGCACCTCTGGTTGGTGGTACACAGGCTCTGCAGGCAATGCAGGTGGCCGAACAGGTGCTGGTCGCGGTGAATGAGCACGAGTGGGATGGAAGTCAGCAGGGCGCTGTGGGACCGTTTATTCAGTTCCCCACAGAAGAACGCCGACTGGCCGGTTAAAGCAGCCAGTCAGCGTGTCGTGCCTGAGCGGAATGATCAGAGTCTGTTTTATTTCAGATCTTTGAGAGCGGCGGTGACTTCTTCGGCATGTCCGTCGACTTTCACCTTAGGCCAGGCTGCTGCGATCTTACCATCTTTATTGATCAGGAAGGTGGATCGTTGAATGCCCATGTACTTCTTGCCATAGTTCATCTTTTCCACCCACACTCCATACTTCTCTGCGATCTCATGGTTTTCATCGGAGAGCAGGGTAAAGGGGAGTTCGAACTTGGTTGCGAACTTTTCGTGTGAAGTGACCGAGTCAGGGCTGATCCCTAAAATTACAGTGTCATTGCGTTTGAATTTGGCAACGCGATCCCGGAAATCACAGGATTCCGTAGTGCATCCCGGTGTGTTGTCTTTGGGGTAAAAGTAGAGGAGAACATTTTTTTCTCCTTTGAACTGACTCAGACGCACTTTCCCTTCCGGGTATGCGGGAAGATGAAAAGCAGGAGCACGCTTGCCAGCTTCTGGTACTTTGCTTTCGGTAGCCATTTGAAATTCCTTGAGATTGAGGGGAGTAGACTGTTTTCTAGACAGTGTCCAGTTTTACTGTAGCGTCTCCAGGTCCATTTGGACCGAGTATATTAGATTGACAGACGCTATGGTTAAATGTGATGCGTTCTAGCTTGTTGAAAAACGGCATGAATTTGAAAGCCTGTTTACATCACAGGCGTTGCGCTGCCAGTGCTTCAGGCACGAATATTCTAACAGGCTGGCGACTGCTTTTCGACTGAGCGTGACGCACGAATCCAAACCCGTGGTTCCAGGTCACGAACGCCAGTACTGTTTGTGATATTTCGTGATCGTATTTAATGCAGGTTTGGCCTGTCCCTGGGAATTAATCAGACCAGAATGCGGAAAGCGTCGCGCATCCTGATCGCGAAAACGGGACCAGAATACGCCAGTGACAGAAGGTTTGGCCAGTAGCAGCGGGAGGTAGAGGTCGACCCATTCTGCTTGCGCCGCTTCGCTCCAGTCCGATTTCCACTGGCTGGCTTGCACTTTGGACATGGACGGGCTTTTCTCGTCCGCTACTGTATCATCACTGGGAAACGCGAGTGTAATGTGCAGTGGCAGGTTTAACACGCTCCACTTGTCGATCAACTTGGAGATATCCAGCAGATCATGATGGTGGGAACCGTTAGGGTAGTAGCCGATCCTTAGTTCAAGATCGATGCCGGAAAGCCCGACACCCAGGCGGTCAATTGCATCGACAAACTGCATGGGGGATAACTGATGCTGACCCTTCGAAAGGTAATCTCCCCAGGGTTGTTCGACGCGAATGTAGCATTGAATGGAGTCGTCAGTCTGCTTGGCGATCTCGATGGCACGGGCCGTCAGTGTCAAACGCGTCTCTTCGTTGAGACCGAATACACCACCTGTATTCATCGCAGAAACCAGCGTCCAGGTGCGTATGCTGCCGGTGTAGCGCGTAATGGCGGTTTCAATAAAATGCGAGATAATACTCTGGAAGTTGACCATGTCGAGCTTCCAGGATTCCAGCCAGTCAGGCAGGCCATGCGCTGCAAAATCCAGCAGGCAGCCTCCCCGGATCAGCAGATGTTTTTTTTCGCACCATTCTACCTGCTGGTCACACAGTTCCCAGTCCTGGTCTCCCTCATGTTTTTCGATCAGTTTCCAGTTGACCAGATCAATATTTGCGGCGTCGAACGCCTGACAGATCTGCTTGCCTTCGCTGGCATTGGGAATGAATTCTCCCAGGTTGCATCCCAGCGAGACCGGTAATTTCATGGCCTGTGAACGCTGATGGAGAATGGTCAGTCTTTGACGGGCATAAATCTGCACCAGCATCTCAGCCGCGGCGTGTGCTTTTTGCAATGCGACTCCCGCCAGTTCGGAACACTCCTCAAGTTTATCCTGAATCACCGCAGCCTGGGCAAAGGCAGCAAAGGCATCATCGTGTAACTTGAGTAACTCTGCCGGAATATTCAGACCTGCAATCTGCCAGACACTGAGCTGGTCTTTGAGCGTCGAGATTTTTCCCCGCGCCAGTTCAAGCATCAGGACATAGGGTTCTTCGCGTTCGGGGAGTGACGCGGTTCTGACGACGGGGCGACCAAAGTCGGTAATATTCCAGACAATGTTGAGTTTACAGCTTTGCGAAGTCTGCCTCCGGAAGGTGAGGACATTACCGTCTACCTCAACCCGGGTAGGAAACACACGACCATCGACAGCGTTCAGATAAGCGCGGTGAAGATCAGACCAGTCTTCAGGTACTTGAGAGGGTGCAATTAAAAAACGCAGGTTGCCCATGTAACGGGTCGCAATCGTAATCTGAATTTAGAAAGAAGGAGTTAAGTCTGTCATCGGGTTTATTGTAGCGTCTCCTGAGCGATTTTGGGATTGAACCACACAGGATGAATGATGTTATGGGTTTAAGGGACGGACGCGCAAGAGATCGGGCCTTAATCTCCATTATTGCGTTTGAGGGACGTGAGGCAAGTGTAGAGTCGGATGTATGTACATGATGAGGAGAGATGCTGGATCTGGTGTGAACCTGACGGTCTCCCATTTTCTAAGGGATTTACGGGTTATAATCTGCCCTGAATTGTTTAGCAGCTTTGATCCCGCTACACTTCAGATGTTCAAATTCATTAGATTTTAATCAGGTGGTCACTAACTATGGCTTCAGCAGCTTTTATTGAAAGCACACTTTCCGGCATCCCCGTGAAGCGGGGAAAAGTTCGTGATGTCTATGATTTTGGGGATCGACTACTGTTCGTAGCGACGGACCGCATCAGTGCTTTTGACTGGATTCTTGCTCCTGGAATTCCGGATAAAGGCCGGGTCCTGACGCAGATCAGTCGCTTCTGGTTTGAGCGTTTTACGGGAATTTCCAATCATCTGCTGAGTATGAATCCCTCGGATTTACCACTGCCCGCAGATGCCGATCTGGAAGCGTTGCGCGGACGCTGTATGGTTGTCAGAAAAACCGAAGTGGTTCCGTTTGAATGTGTTGTCCGCGGTTACCTTTCCGGTTCCGGCTGGAAAGATTATCTGGCGAATGGAGCCGTCTGTGGAATCGAGCTGCAGTCAGGAATGCAGCAGAGTGACCAGTTGCCCGAGCCCCTCTTTACGCCGGCCACAAAAGCGGAGACCGGTCATGATGAAAATGTATCATTCGAGACTATGCGTGATGCGATAGGCAGTGAACTGGCCGATCGCTTGCGTGAACTCAGTATTCAGATTTATCAGCAGGGTTCAGAATATGCGCGCCAGAAAGGGATTATTCTGGCAGATACCAAGTTCGAATTCGGTCTGCTGGACGGAGAACCGATTCTGATCGATGAAGTTCTGACTCCCGACAGTTCCCGCTTCTGGCCTGCGGACCTGTATCAGCCGGGGGGGGCTCAACCTTCGCTGGACAAACAGTTTGTACGTGACTGGCTGGAAACCACCACCTGGGACAAAAACAGCACCCCACCTGTACTGCCCGATGAGATCGTGATGAAAACCCGCGAAAAATATTTTGAAGCATTTCAAATGCTGACCGGCGAGGAATGTACCTGGTAGGTCGGGCCGGAAAAATTGCTGATTCTCAGGAAAATATGGCGATGGAGTACGCGGCAGATTATACTGGATGCTGTTGAATTTCTATATCGGGGCGAAACGGAATATCGTTTCAGCCGGAACAGATTGCCTCAGCTAT
>AZIC01003576.1_pt1 | contig 12518 bp, 5 predicted proteins | sample 359061 | NCBI WGS metagenome assembly AZIC01 (sample SAMN02429709, study PRJNA222657) | marine sediment metagenome | biome: Sediment sample; isolation source: sample MGS-MES from oil contaminated site at the harbour of Messina (Sicily... | place: Italy: Messine | collected 2011-04-30 | depth 1 m m
CCCTAACAGTAGTAAAACGATATTTAATGAACGTGATTTATATGAATGCCTGGTTATTCTCACCCTTGTCATTCTCCCCGATGTTAATAGCCCCTGCCAAATCTGTATTCGGTATTGACGACAAAGAAAGTTTCTTCATAGTCAGCTGCGTTACTAAAGCCAATTCTTCCTGTAGCAGATAGCTTGGGCGTAATTTGGTATATGATTTCAGCACCACCGCGTGTAGAAAACTCCGTTTGACTGGACCCGTCGAATGTAACAGGCTGAACGAGTTCGGTGGCTTCCAGAGTGGTTTGTAAGCTTGAGTCAGACGGGAAAAATACAGTCGGATCTTCACTGAAGTTCTGCGCGCTAATTCCAAGGTCCACTTTTACCGTTAATTTACCTTCTGTATAGGCAATACGGAACGGTATTGAGGCGCTTAAGAATGACTCAGGGCTAAAATAGCCGCCCTGCCCATAGGTGAAATAACGCAAATTATTATCAAATCCAAACGTGGTTAGATTAAAACCAGAAGAAAATTGCATGTTTTCACCGCGATATGGATAAAAATATAAACCTAAGTTAATCTGGTAGAAATCATTGTCTAGAACATTCTCTCCTTCATACAAAGCGGTGGTCCAGTCAGCATAGACGCCAAAATCACCTGAATCGTATCCGAAACTAATCTTTCCGGCATTTTTAATAACGCCGCCCCACTTTTCACCAGAAACTGGGTCAACCAATCCCGCGTAGGATAAAATACTATCCTTGACCGCTTCTCGATAGAAAGACAAACCGAAATTGAATCCACTGTTGAAAGTATGTTTGTAACCTAGTCTTGCAGTAGCATTAGAGATCTCGAAGCCCAGGGGTGTACTGCCCACATAAATCTCAAATCCGCTGACTTCGTATCCTATAGAAATTGCTTCACCACTCTGGTCATCTGATATGTCAGACGGTCGCGAAGCAGGTGCGACATTCGCTAATGTGCCATAAAATCGATTGGTGAATTCGCTGTTAGAAAGAATTCCAGAAGTTAAAAACACAGCGGAGGTGTTAACGATAATACGCCCCATACCCGTATTAAAGTTTGTATTAAGTGGAATCTCTGTTGTATTTAGTTGATCAAGACCTTCTTCACCGTTACGAATATTAAAATTCAGTCCACTAGTAAAGTAATGCATGGAATCACGCCTAAGATTCCACATATTTACTTCGTCATTTGTAGGTACTTCATCTGGTAGAATAGGAATGGAGCCTAAAGAGTCAGAATTAATGACCTTCGGCTTCTGAATATTCATTTTATCCAGTTTGTCTTTAAATGTTTCAGGCGTAATCGATGGCTGACCTGTATAAGTGCGGCCATCACTGGAGCTCTGAACTGTTTCCTGATTATTGTTTTGAGTAGTTTCAGAGTAAGCATTAACGGTAACGCTGCTAAGTAAAATGACAGACATAGCTGCCATTGTTTTATAGTTTATCATTCATCTAACCTAATTTTTAAATTTTACATTTAAAGACCATCGATAATCGAGAGATGGTCCTTATACTTTTTTCAGTTTTTTAACGAGCTTATACAGGCTATTGCATGTTTCAAATTACAGGCTTTTGACCATGGGTTATATTTATTGATTTCTCAGGGAGCGAGCGTAGGCTATGGCTTCCAACGCCATTTTTGTTTCACCTGCAGACTGGGCGACACGCGCCAATAAATCATATACTTCAGGCTCATTTGGCAGCTCATCTATTGCATCATCTAATACTTCTCTAGAAACATTTAAGTTTCCTGACTCTAATGCGGAACCAACTGCACCCTTTATGGCCCATAAATCATTGGGTTGTACATCTATGGCTTCACTGTAATATTGGATAGACTTAACCAGACTTCCCTGTAACTGTGATACTTGACCAAGCATTCTTAATGTTATGGTATTCTTTGTGTCCTGTTGTAATGCAGTTTCGAGGTATACATAAGCACGTGAGAATGCTCCCTCATCCATAGCGTTGCGCGCTTTTTCTTGAAGCGAATGGATCTTCAGTTTCGATAAGTCAAGCTGCTGTGAGGCATTTAAATCACGATTAGAATCTAGTGATGTGATTAGCCTATCCGCAAGATCAAAAGCACTCCAGGAAACTAAATAGTGCGAAAACGTAAGCTTAGTGTTTATACTCAGTTTCGAGTTATCTCGCAACGCTTGACGAATAATAGCGATTGATGGCTTGTGTAAATCAAATTTCTGCAGTGCACTTACAATAAGTATTGCTCGATCCGGGATTTTTGGTGCCGTTTCGTATAGTGCGATAAGTGACTTTTCCGCGACCTTAGCACCTCTGAGTTCTCCTTGAGAAACTGCATTGTCAATATCACGCCTGAACTCAGCTATTGTTCGTATCTGCTTAAGCTCTTCATCAAACATACTGACAGGTAACATATCGACAGTTGCCAAGGCGCTTTCCCATGCGCCTACTTCTAAATAATACAGGGCCTTTGCATGATTACCATCTTTCATTGCTGCGCCGTAAACTGGAATCTTTGATGCAACAATCTCTGCCTGCGTGTCTTCACCTATAGATAATAACAGTCGTGCATAATCTAACCTTAACCAGGTAGCATTTTCGTCAATACTAATGGCTTTTTCATACGCGGCTACTGCAGCTGTGTGCTGACCTCTATTTGTGGCAAGTACAGCTTTTGCGCGTAATAAGCTAATAGATAATGCTGAACTGGTTTTAGGGTTATCTAATTTGCGCGAATGGTCTGCATGAAGACTTGCTAATTTTCGGTAATTTTTAGTAACAAGAGCCAGGTCAATCATTCTAATAATGGCCCTTTCATTATCGGAGGATTGCTGCAATATTTTTTCCAGGATGTTTACGGACTGTTCGATATTTCCCGATTCATACATTACTTCTGCACGAACTAATGCCAGTTCTAAAGTCTCATCTTTCGTTTGTGGCACCAGTTTGTCCAGACGTCTCAGCGCATTTTCTGGTTGTTTTTTATATTTGCCTGAGCGTACCGTGTTAATTCCATGCCAAAACCTTGCACTATTGAGCCCATAGCTGTATTTATCACGTAATGCAGGTGTTTGCCTAAGCGCCCTGGTATATAAATCTATCGACTTATCGTGCAGTCCTCTTCGTTGTGCGATAACCGCTAAACCGGCATATTCTTCACCTGTACTATTTTGGTAGGAAGTAGCTTGCCTAAATAACCTGGACGCCTTATCTAGTTGATCGTTATTAATAGCCTGAAAACCATAGACAATCAATCCATCATAAGAACCAGGATCGATAGATGTGCCAAGCGACATGAGTTTATTATTGACACTATCGTCAGTTGGATTATTTTTTACATAGTATAAGTAATAATGCTTATCACTCGTGGTTGCTTGCAACCAAACTAGTGCCTCCCCATACTTATCAATCGCCTGTTCTCGATAAGCTGGATCCTTGCTTATTTCACGCAACATATTAAGTCCCTGACGACGAGTCTTCTGTTTGTAAGTCAATATTTGCGCTAAAGCGAATTTCGCGTCCTTGTTTGATTTTTCTTTGACGAGCATGGATTTTAGTCCTGCAACCGCTTCGTTCCATCGACCAGGGATCGAAGACATAGTGTGATACATTTCAATGGCAATCAGTCCCTGTTTATCTCTGCCTTGAAACATGTATTCGTATTCTTCTATGGCTTTTTCAGCTTCACCATTCTGGCTTAGTTTTCTTGCACGATCCAGGCGTGCTTTATCGAAGGTGCTGTATTTAATATGTTCATTGAGTAATGAGACATAAATGGATTTAGGGTCAGTGGCGTTAATGCGTTTTAAAGTGACACGAGCCTGCTCAATATCACCTTCCTTTGCATGACTTACACCCAGTTCATACAACGCTCGGGTATTCTTAGGTTGACTGGCAATAATTCTATTTAAAGCCGACCTACCTAGATCGCCCCTATGTCGACTTTCCCAAAATGCAGCCTGTTCAAATAGTACTTTGACTGAATAATCCGAAGCGTTTTTTTCATCTGTAAGGCTAAAAGCTGGCGAAGCACATATCATCAATGTCGCAATACTGATAACGAATAACCTGCATTTAGTCATGATTGTCACTTTAGCAAAATTGTCGATTATCATGGAGCACATTCGTTTTAAGACCCTTCAAGTCCGGCAGCAATATCTATATCTCGTTGCGCAAAATGCTTTTTAGATTTGGCTCTTGCTAACGAAAAGGATGCCAGTGCAAGTAACAATACGCCTAAAGTCAATAGCGGTGGCATCAACCAGGCATTGCTAGAGATATACCACTGAACGTGAATGTACCATGGAAGATGGCCCACGAAATAAGGTTCAGATGTGGTAAAACTCAGCACCTCCTTATCGTTGAGTACAAAGAAGTCACCCTTAATGGATGAACTCATCTCTCTAGATTTGATGGCCTCAACCAGTTTAACCAAATCTTCCGAGTTGTTCGCTACAAGGCCTACTACAGTACGTTGATCATTCATTGGTGACTTGTAGCTAAACAATGCAGATGACATAGACTCTTTTGGCAGTACTATTTGATCAGGGTTAAATTCATCCTTTGAAAAATAATTATTAAATTTGTATTTATAGCGTGAGATGATGGGTTGGCTTGCAACAGATACATATGAGCCGTTTAGATTTAATGGTGAAGATTCAGACCATTTATCGATTAGAGGCTGATTATCAAAATTACCGAGTAGCAGGATGTCATGGTCATGGTAATTACTTATCATCTGCGCGTTAATTACTTCGATGCCAAATGCCGAATATCCCGTTTTGCTACTGATGGTAGCGACAAAATTAATCAATGCCTGTAATGAATATTTGTCGATTTCACCCTCAGGCACTACCACTGCGGTTTCACTAAGATCCGCTTTGCGTGAGAAAGGCAATCCAGATTGCGCCAGGTAAGCCAGGTTAGGCATTCTTGCATAGCGATATACCGATGACATATCAATACTGGAGTCAGAACCAATTGCGACACGTACTTGACCAGGAAGTAAATGATAATTTTGTTCACTTACTTTTGTCTTGAGATCAAAATAAAACTGTAACTTGTTTTCCCCATATATAAGATATGGCGGAATAGTAAATTTCCAGTTAGCCTGAGATGAATCAAAGGCGCTTAAAGATGATTGCGCTGTATCTACAAGGGGAATGCTTTCCACAAACTTGTCGTTAATGAGTACATCAAGCCGAGAGTTCTCAAGGTCAAACCATTTTTCACCGGGATGTCTGAAATTCAAATTAACCGGTATACCATCAGATGACCATAGAAAGATATCCGGTGCCATTTTAAAGTTAACTGTAATGAGACCCGGCGACAGGCCATAACCTTCCAGTTCGGCGGTTTCTTCTATTTCACCAAAAGTAATGGGTCTATTAGCAGGAAGCCAGGACGGCGCGTCATAATAATCACGTGGTTGTTGAATAGGCTCACTGACATCTATGGCATTACCGCTCACTAATAGCTTACCGACACTCAGTGCCCTGGCCGCGATAAGAAGCTCTTTATCATCTCGCCCTTTTACTATTAATAATTGCCCTAGCACGTCTCTAGGGTTTGTTATGATCTCCAGCGATGGACCATCTATGGCTACATTCTCGATGCCATCAATTGATGATGTATTGGTCATAAAAACGACGGCATTACCTGTAGGTATGCTTGAGTAATACACAGGAAAAGATGCCCGACGGAAACTCGCAAGGCTTCCCCAGTAAGATCCTACAACCAATGCCGACTGTACCGCTGTTCTGGTTGGGCTGCTTGAGAAAACAAAGGGAAGATTCAACTCAGCATGATCACGTTTATCAAAAAATGGGGCTGGTAGATTGTTTAAGTCAGGTGCCGATGGTATTCGATTAACATTCAGGGATAATTTGCTTGCATTACTGATTTGAACCCATACGCTTTTATCGACCTTACGATCACTTACTTCCTGTCCCAGTTTTCGTGCGAGTACACGAAATTCTAATGAATTATCCTGCAACATAACGTAAGGCGAGAGGCTAAAATCAATTTCATTAATACCATTTTGCTCCGTATTTAAAAGCATCGAGTGAACAGTTTCACCGTTAATAACAATCGCTAACTGGCTATTCTGAGGATCTAGTCCGGGCGAAACGGATATCAGCAACTTCATATTAGCTGATGTAACCACTTCATCCGAGCGCAAAGAAAATGAAAATGCACGAGAGCTATCGCCTCCTTGCAGTAAAATAGGTTCCACCACGCCAACATCCTTTAACTGGAAGCTATAATCACGTGTCATTAAGAACCGGTCATTTTCTATCGTCTGAACGGATGTAAGCTTTTCTGCAATCGCAATGCCAGGTGTAGCTATTAATGTGCTACCGAATATAAACAGTGCCATTATTACTACTAGATTGGTTGTACCTAGACTTGAAAGAGAACGATTGCCGACCTCATAATTTAAATCAGTATTTTGCTCCTTATGATCGGCATTGTATTGTGGATTGGCTGTTTTCTTATTACTAGTGAAGAGATTTCTGACAAACCAGCCAATTAAATATAAAGTAGATTTAATCATATCCTTTCCTGCCACTATAATGCCATTTTGTGGCACTTGATCCCAGTCTGCCCAGGCATCGGCTCGTCCAAAGATCGCTCGTACTTTATTACGCAGTTGCGCAACATTTTCTTGATTAGCAAAATTGAGATGCATATCGTTTTTCTCATGCCTCAGTACTGTACCTTCGACTATGATCGAAGAATGTGAATAAGGAACACTCATGTAAACTGTGGAACCGATGGGAATTTGACTAACAGAGTGCTCAGAGTCATCAGAAAAAGATACACATGCACCGCCCAAAGACATATCTGATAACCTGGCATTAAAACAATGGCCGCTGTTAGCTTGAAGTACGATAGGTAGATTGACATTTATGCGATGATTAACCCGCCGCTCACGTTTCTCTAAAGCTACGGCAACTGACAAGGTTAAGAATAAAATGCTGATCGACGCCCAAAATATATTTAAGGTAGACGTCCAGGCGTCACCTGTGAAGTTAATGGAAAATATATCTGCGATTGCATAAATAACTGAACTTCCTAAAATCGCAATGATCATAAGCTGAGGTAATACTATCTTCCAGTCAAAATAGGTATCATTAGTATTGCTATCTTTGTTTGTAACATTAAACTTACCCAGACGTGGGTTAATTAACGTTAGTAAAATAGGTCCAATCAAATGAAATGCTAATGACGTTTCATAAACCTCTGTTGTAAATAATTGCCTGAACCTGGATTGCATATAAAAGGATGCCATTATGGCGACAATGATATGCGGCAAAGCATAAGCGACGACAGCCTGAGGACTAGCAACTATAATGTGAACATCTAGAAATAAATAAGCTAATGGTGCGGTTAGCAATACTATTCGTGGTAAGGGGAATAGAAAATGCAGCATTGCGTTGGCATAACAAAAACGTTGTGCAAATGAAAGTGAAGGGATGATAAAAGGGTTTTCTGTACGGAAGATTTGAACCATCCCTCTACCCCATCGTAAACGTTGCCCCACGTGATCACGTAAAGAACCAGTGGCCAAACCACTCGCTTGAGGCATTTTTAAATAAGCACTATTCCAGCCTTTTTGATGCATTCTGAGCGAAGTATGCGCATCTTCAGTAACCGTTTCGGTGGCAACACCGCCTACTTCCTCTAAAGCTTTTCGTCTTAATATGGCGCATGAGCCACAAAAGAAACTAGCGTTCCAAAAATCATTACCGTCTTGTACTAAGCCGTAGAATAGAAGACCTTCATTCGGGCTATCATTGCCTGTAAGTAAGTTTTTTTCGAAGGGGTCATCATTATAAAAATGATGTGGAGTTTGCATTAAACCGAGTTTTTTGTCTCTTATAAACCAGCCTATGGTTATTTGTAAGAAGCTACGAGTAGGTACATGGTCACAATCGAATATCGCAATAAGCTCACCATTTGTGATTTTCATAGCATTATTAAGATTTCCGGCCTTAGCCCCCTTGTTGTCTTTCCTGGCTATATATTCAATACCATGTGTATTGGCCATTTCTTCAAAATCTTTGCGTTTTCCATCATCTAATAGATAAACCTTTAATTTGTCTCCTGGCCAATCGATTCCCTTTGCGGCAACCACAGTAACTTCAACCATATCCAGTGGTTCATTATAGGTAGGAATGTAAACATCGATCGTTGGCCATTTTGATCGATCTTCAGGGAGATCTATGGGTTTACGTTCCCGCATATAGATATTCTGTACATAGCTGCCTGCAAGAATAATCAGGAAATAGATTTCCGCTGCGAACATTCCCCATCCCAGGGCTGTTTCAATACCGCTGGAAAACCCCATGGTTTCGGTAACTCGCCAGTACATGTACCGTCCACTGACCACAATAACTAAAGCGGCAAAAATAAATTTTCTCGATGCTTTATAGTTAAACATTAAGAAGGTCGATATAAGAATAGCAACTACACCAAATAGAAGCTGAGATTCAATAGTTAACGGTGTCACGATTAAGAGAATGACTAAAAAAAGACCCGCGATTAGTGATAAGTAACTCATAATGTACTCAAGTCGTTATTCATATTTATAGGTTTAGTTAAGCAGATAACTCCCGTTACCTGTCGAATGCATACACATCCTCTTGATATATTCAGCCTATGCTAAGTCTTTATTCTTGATATCGCCTATTTGCAGTCGGTCAACCAGTCTGAGCGCTATTTCATTAATTTCCATTGCTACCTGGCAATTCGGGGAATGATTACTGATAAGAGATCGATGTGCGAATGCATCTGGGATTATAGTATCGTGATGAATGGCACCAATGACAGAATCAGAGAAGTTTTCTTCGATTAATGTTGCGGCACCCACCGAAAGGCTTGATCGCAAATCTTTCTTGTTGATGACTACAAAATGCTCATGTGCAGAATCTGAGTAAAACTCTGAATCTTTACGATTGTGATAACGGCGACTAGCCACGGCCATTGATACAGGTTCAGCAGCGATAACTTCCAATTCAATATCGAAAACCAGTTCAGACTGAACCGGCTGAATGTTAGTAGGTAAATCAAGTACTATTATGCCATCGTGGGCAACCATTCTATCTGCAAACCTTAATGCAGACATAAGATTCTCATCAAAACATTCACCGGATGTGGTCATTAAGGAAAAATCGGCATGAAGAGAGTGCTTTTTAAAATGGTATTCATCATGAATAGAATGAATGTGGCGTTTAGCTACTGTGGAATCACTGTCAGCTACTCTACTTGACGGTGATGGTTTATCAGATAATAAGTTCTCACCAAAATGAATAGGTAATATATTCATTTTGCACAGTTCAAATAAGGCCACTTGATTGCCTAATTTAAATATGGAAGCTGCTAAATTAGCTGCGATGAAGCTTTTACCAACACCACCTGTACCAGAATGAATGGCAACTATTTTCATTTTACTCACTACCCTGTTGTTAAAATCGTTTTTTCTACTTCAGCAAAGCTGTTTTGCCAAACAAATTAAAGTGGTTCCTTTCCTTACGCGTTAGGTCGATCATTAGCGAGTAATAACCAGGCGATGATCGCGGTTACTGCTCGTATCACTTTTCTCGCGATCCAGTTTATCGATTATTTCTTTAAATACAGGCCAGGAGCTGAGAAAATCTAACTGCTCTTCTCTTTCACTAATATTTATATAATTTAAGGTATTCATGCCGAGACTCGTTGCAAGGCTTGATATGTCTGAAGAGTTACTATCTTTCATGGAAACTGTCCTTGCTATCCGCTTTATTAAGGGCTGACTTGAACTACTTGTAACCATCGCAGCAACTTGCGTGCCAATCAAGATTCAAGCTTAGGTATATACAATATACCTTCCTGTTGATTCAATTTTTAGCCTGGTTTTATTATCGATCTGAAAACTTGCATGCCTCATTTGGGTGAAATTAATTTTAATTTCGACGATTTTCTTAACCCATTGAGAGTTTTTTATAGTCATAAGCGTAAAAGTAACGTATTTAGAGGAATGTAATTCTTATTGCAGAGGCACTATATCAGTGCGTGATTAGGACTGGCGCACTTTTTTGGTGAGTTAGAATTCTTAACAGGAAATATAAATTATTAGATGAATATGAATTATTTTTATATGTATGCTTAAGCCATTTGTGATTACACGTACATCTATAAGTGATAACGCATCTATTAATCGCTTAGCAATGTGTTAATTAATTGACCTGGTTCAGCATTACCTGAAGGATGATTGTGAGCATTCTCTTTAGGGAATTCAGTATGTTTCAATATAAGGCTTATATACCAGAAATCATAACACCTTTATAAATCAACGAATTAATCTAATTTAATACACGGAATAATAGATTGACAGCATTTTGTTTTATACGTTGACCATTTCATCATGTATATAATTGACTTTAATGTGCAAATCAGACATCTAGAAACACTTTCAGAGAAGGCTTCTTTCAATTATTAATAGCAGCTTTGAGGATACCAATACTGCAACCTACGCAGGTTATGCCGATTTACTTGAAGGTTTTTTGGGTTACTAGGCTAATGAGTATTTATACTTATTATGTTTCTGTGTATTAAGAAAACTAATAACGAGGCGCGGCCAACGGACAACAGAAACCCGGTCGTGAATAATAAAAATAATACATAAAAAAGACGAACAAAAGTCCGTCTTTTTTATGTATTAATTGAAAGCAGCCAGGCTGATGACTCGGTTTTACTTCACCAGCATTTGCCGCTTAGTACTAGTGCACACTATATTTAAAGCCTCGGCGCCTTAAAGCAAACGGCAGTAATAACAAACCGGTTAACCAGCCGAGTGAACCACCACCGCCGCCGTTATCGCTGCCACTGACATCGCCATTATCACCAACAACTATTTCAGTTGTTTCGGTATCGGTATTATCGCCAACAACTATTTCAGTTGTTTCGGTATCGGTATTATCGCCAACAACTATTTCAGTTGTTTCGATATCGGTATTATCCGCTGCATTGACATCGGTCTGTGCCGCGCTTGCCGTGACGGTATTAGTCGTAGTACCCGCACTGCTGGCGGTGACGGTAACGTTGATGGTGTTGTTCGTACCAGGCGCCATAAACGGCAGGTTACATTCCAGGGTGGTCGCCGCAGGTGCGCAGTTCCAGCCGGCACTGGCAGAGTCATCACTCACGTAGGTAATACCACTGGGTAAAGGTTCTGACAGGTTCACATCCATGGCAATGCCCGTACCGTTATTGGTGGTGATTAAACTGTAGATGAAGTTATTACCGACAGTAACCGGGTCGGTATTATCGGTAACCACCAGATTTAAATCCACGGTTTCACCAGCACCGCTAAAGCGTTGGGCAAATACATCTCTACCATCACCATCACCGTCCCAACTTATGACAAAATCACCATCGGCATCCATCGCTACACCAGCTCCAGTCTCATTGCCCGCAGTTTGTGTATTGACCCGAAACTCACTAGCCACAGGCATGCCATCAGCAGTATAGCGTCGGCTATACACGCCTTCACCACTGCCATCCTGATTAATACTTTGCCAGCTCACCACAAAGTCACCGTCCGCGTCCATCGCCACACTGGGGTTGGTTTGATTGCCACTGGTATAAGTATTCACTAAAAATTCATCACTCGCTTTTATGCCATCGGCGCTAAAGCGTTGGGCATACACACCATAACCATCGCCATCCTGGCCTTCACTTGTCCAGCTCACCACAAAATCACCGTCGGCGTCCATCGCTACACTGGGGCTAAATTGACCGCCTGAGGTTTCGGTATTGACCCGAAACTCGATGCCGACCGGGCTGCCATCGGCATTATATCTTTGGGCATACACACCACTACCATCGCCATCCTGACCATAACTGCGCCAGCTCACCACAAAGCCACCGTCGGCGCTCATCGCCACACTGTGGCTGTTTTGAGTGCTACTGGTATAAGTATTCACTAAAAATTCCTTACCCACTTTCATGCCATCGGCGCTAAAGCGCTGGGCATACACGCCAAAACCATCGCCATCCTGACCATAACTTGACCAACTCACCACAAAATCACCGTCGGCGTCCATCGCTACACTGGGGCTATTTTGACCGCCTAAGGTTTCGGTATTGACCTGAAACTCGATGCCGACCGGGCTGCCATCGGCGCTATAGCGTTGGGCATACACACCAGAAGAATCGCCATCCTGACCAGAACTTGACCAACTCACCACAAAATCACCGTCGGCATCCATCGCCACACTGGGGGAACCTTTAACGAGGAGGGTTTCGGTATTGACCTGAAACTCGGTGCCGACCGGACTGCCATCGGCATTATATCGTTGAGCATATACGCCTTCACCCCAGCCATCCTGATCAATACTTAACCAACTCACGACAAAATCACCGTCGGCGTCCATTGCGACCACGCTATATCCTTGATCGTTAGTTGTGTAGGTATTAACGCTAAACTCAGCGCCCTCTGCATAGGCGCTGAGCGCCCTGTAGCCCTGGGCATA
>AZIC01003878.1_pt1 | contig 12518 bp, 9 predicted proteins | sample 359061 | NCBI WGS metagenome assembly AZIC01 (sample SAMN02429709, study PRJNA222657) | marine sediment metagenome | biome: Sediment sample; isolation source: sample MGS-MES from oil contaminated site at the harbour of Messina (Sicily... | place: Italy: Messine | collected 2011-04-30 | depth 1 m m
TCGCCTTTTTTATTGCTCAACGCATCAAATCAAATGTCCGTGATCTTGAAGGTGCACTACAACGCGTCATGGCTTTTGCTCGCTTTACGAATCAACCCCTTTCTATTGATATGGCCCAGGAAGCGCTCAAAGACTTACTGGCCTTACATCAAAAGCTAGTGACTTTAGAAAGCATTCAAAAGATCGTTGCCGAATATTTCAAGCTCCGTGTTTCTGATCTATTGTCAAAAAAACGAACTCGCTCTATTGCTCGTCCAAGACAAATAGCCATGGCCTTGGCCAAGGAACTGACCAGCCACAGTTTGCCAGAAATTGGTGATGCTTTTGGCGGCCGCGATCACACCACTGTATTACATGCCTGTCGTAAAATCGCTGAAATGAAAGAATCAGATGTTAGAGTCGCTGAAGACTACCGTAATTTACTTCGAACCCTATCGAGTTAGCCGAGAAATTAATCATGCAATTTACTGTTAGCCAAGAAACAATTGCCCGCCCGCTTCAACTAGTTTGTAGTATTGTTGAACGCCGCGCTGCGCTGCCTATCTTATCGACAATATTATTACGTGCACATGGTAATCAACTCTCAATGACCAGTACCGATATGGAGCTGGAAATGATTGCAACCTTAGCTGTCGCCGTTGAAGAGGAAGGTAAAACAACCGTTTCTGCTCGTAAATTTCTTGATATTTGTCGTGCACTACCTAGTAATGCAACTATCAGCTTCAAAGCGAAAGACAATAAAGCTGTCGTTCGAGCAGGAAAAAGTCGCTTCTCATTAGCAACGTTAGCAGCGGAAGACTTTCCCGACAGTGAAGGTGCTAATTACGTTGATGAGATTAGCCTGCCGCAGTCAGCGCTAAAATCGCTATTAGACGAAACTAGCTTTGCAATGGCGAGCCAAGATGTCCGTTATTATTTAAATGGTTTATTGCTTGAACGTGAAGGAGCAGATTTACGCGCTGTCGCGACAGATGGCCACCGTCTAGCACTCGGTAGCATCACTACCAATAACACTGTTGCCGAAAAAAATAATATTATTATTCCTCGCAAAGCGATTATGGAGTTAGGGCGCTTACTCAATGATACTGACGACATGGTAAATCTTGCATTCAGTAACCAACAGATCAAAGTTGAGCTTCCTGACTTACACTTCACATCAAAACTTATCGATGGTCAATTTCCTAACTACGAACGCGTTCTACCTCTTGGTGGTGACAAAATCGTAGTAGCTGATCGAGAAGAGCTTAAACAGGCATTATCTCGTGCAGCTATCTTATCTAATGATAAACACAGAAGCGTTCGAATTAACCTTGAGCCTGGTTTATTCAAAGCCACCGTAACCAATCAAGAACAAGAAGTAGCCGAAGAAGAAATTACGGTTGAATATCAAGGCTCATCGCTAGAAATTGCCTTCAACAATGCCTACTTATTAGACTTACTCAATGCAATTCCTGACGATAAAGTCAGAATGGTCTTTACTGATGACAATAGCAGCGTATTAATTACCCCTGCCGATGAAAAGCTAGAACGGCAGTATGTCGTAATGCCAATGCGCCTGTAGAGAAGAACATATAATGGCAGGCGGATGGTCAAAAGATGGTGCAGTTCAGGATCAGATAGATGCAAGTGTAGAAGATGCTATATCTCAAGCACGAAGTAAACTACCGCAAGGCGACAGCCTTTCATATTGCGAAGAATGTGATAAAGCAATTCCAGAAGCTCGCCAAAAAGCAATACCGGGTGTACATTTATGCGTACATTGCCAAAGTAAGTTAGATGAAAAAGAGAAACAATCATCACTTTTCAATCGCCGTGGCAGTAAAGGTAGTCAGCTAAAATAGCCTGAATACCAGGTTCTACAAAGCCAAGCATAAAACCTATCTTAGCTTAATGCCTTAACTCACCCATAACCACTTTATTCTCAGTGACTTTCTTCACAACATCTCGGTAGTAATCTTCTCTAAACGCATCTGTGACACGTGCCACTTCCTCTGCACCAACACCATTACCGAGCAAGACCTCTTCCGTCAATCTCAGGCTTGTTTCTAAGGTATCAGATACCGTTGTGGTTGCCCCATACCCTATAAGCGTCGCGCAATGCTTTCTATCAATAGCTCGTGCATGAATAGGCATATCGGCATAAAACTGACGAACCTGTGTCACTAACCTATTTACACTCTCAGGATCTTCCAGCGCGATAACTAACATTTTAGCTCTATCTGCACCTGCTGCTTGTAATACTTTAAGCTTGCTTGCATCACCAAAAAATACCGGAAACCCTTGTTTACGAGCGTGTGTAACTCTATCTTGCTTCATATCTAGAGCAACATACGACACACCAGCTTCACCAAGTATCGCGCCAATACGAGCACCAACACGACCAAAGCCCGCCAAAATAACATGATGTTCTGAGTCATCAAATAACTGTGCTGATGCCGCATCATCCGATGCGTTAGGAGTATAGAAACGTAATAGAAGTGAATTAGCCAACATTACCACAAAAGGAGTCAATACCATTGATAACGCAATAACAACCGTAAGAAGGTGGCCAATTTCAGCAGCCAAGACACCTGAAACTGTCGCAACGCCAAATAAAATAAAACCAAACTCGCCACTTTGTGAAAGCAATACGCCTGTTTGTAAGGCTAAATCATGACGGGCACCACTTAGCCTTGCTAAGCCATACACTACAGCTGTTTTAATCACCATCAGACCTATTGTTAACCCAATAATTAATCCGAGGCGGTCCAATAACAAGCCAAAGTCGATCCCCATGCCTACAGTCATGAAAAATAGACCCAGTAGAATTCCTCTAAATGGCAAAATATCTGCTTCTATTTGATGCCTGAAGTGTGACTCGGCAATCATTACTCCAGCGATAAATGCACCTAAAGCCATCGATAAACCAACAGACTCCATTAACCATGCCACCCCTAAAACAAGTAATACAGCCATGGCTATAAATACTTCAGGATCTTGGCTAGCAACTATTCGACCTAAGATTGGGTTCAATAAATATCGGCCAGCAATTAATAAACCGACAATCGTTAATAGCGCATAAAAAAGATCAAATTCTGTTGTTGGAACACCAGCTTGACTACCAGATAGATAAGACACAAGAGCTAATAAAGGAACGACAGCTAAATCTTGTAATAGCAAAATAGAAAAAGACATTTTTCCCATAGCCGTTCCGATTCCTCCTCGCTCAGAAAGAAGCTTCAAACAAAAGGCTGTTGATGATAAAGCGAGGCCGAAACCAATAACAATCGCACTTTTATGAGGCTGGCCAGACCAGACAGAGATCAAATAAATGACTACAGCAGTCAGTAATAGCTGCCCTAAGCCTAAGCCAACAACCATTTTACGCATTTGCCAAAGCTTTTCAGGCTTCAGCTCTATCCCTAAAACAAATAGTAAGAAGATGACACCAAACTCACCTAAATGACGAATCTTTTCGACTTCATCAATCACACCTAATCCCCAAGGACCAAGAATTGCACCAGCAGTTAAATAGCCTAATATTGCTCCGAGACGTACAGCATGAAAAGCAGGAACAACCACTACTGTAGCTAATAGTATTGCTAATATATCAATTAAATAATTCGCAGTTTCATGTTCCATTATCGTACTAGTCCTTGACTAACTCGCAGCAGTCGGTGCATTCAACACCATTGCTAGGCCTTGTTTATAAAAATCAACGGCAAGCTCACTTTTACCTTGCGACTCAACTGCTTCAGCTAATAACTGATAGGTTTCACCTCGAGCACCATATTCAAGGCTAGCGCGTAAATAACTTTCTGCCTTAGCCCATAACTGGTTAGCTTGTGCCATTCGTCCTAAAGTTAACAGTAACACTGCGTTATCAGAATGATCTGCAAGCCACTTTTCAGCTTTAGCTAGACGTTTCAGGCCATTAGCATCAGCAATCAAACCATATTGATATACAAGATCATCACTCCATTTTTTTGCTATGAAATGCTCAATCAACTCACCGACCTGAGTTAGTTCGCCTTGTTTAATCATTCCCAAAATATAGGGCATCAGAAGGTGCTCAGATTGTCGCTGTTTACTGGATGCTTGTTGCCAAACATCGCTCATTGTCTGCCAATCTTGCTTGGCTAAAGCAGAATTAAGCTGTCCCACCATTGCATCCTGCGTCAATTCCAACACAGCTGTTGAATCAAGCACATGGCGTTTACGTAAATCAGGTAACACACCTTGCACGCTTTGCCATTCATTCATGTCTAAATATAGCTCTTGTAATAACTGCAAGACATAAGGGTGTTTAGGAGCTATCTCTCGCAAATGTTGCAGTGTCGCTAAAGCACGCTCTTTTTGCCCTGCTGCCAACTGTAATTCTGCTTGTACAACACCTACAGCGACATCAGCACCTTCCGTTGATTCATGTGCTAATCGTAAATAATTATCTCTGCGCTCTGATGCACCCTGTTTCTGAGCTGAACGTGCCGCAGCTAAATAATGCAGTAAAGGCGTATCACTATTTGAAGCATGTCGAAGCAATATGCGCTCTGCTTCATACCAACGACCCTCTTCTAATGTAATTAAACCTCGGGTCAAAGCTTGGCTCGCACGGCGGTGACGTTGCTTAGCATTCCAAAGCGCTACTCTACTAGGTGCTTGCCGTAAAAAGAACAAACTTCTTAAAGTAAAATATCCAGAGGCAAGTAATAGCAAAAATGCCACCACAAAAATGATTAGTGATGTTTCTAAGCTCCAAGCTCCGTATTGGAGTAATACAAAGCCTGGTTCAAAATTAGCTATCCAGATCACTCCTGCACCGAAAACTAATGCAAGCGTGATAATAATCAACGCTTTCATTGCTGAAATCCTCTCAACCAAGTCAGTGAACCAGAGATATCTGGTAGAGCAACTTCAATATCTTTGCCTTCTAATGTTGTTAATAAATCCAACATTGCATCACGCCTAGAACCAGTAAAGTACTGCTCCAACCATTGTGTCGATGAGCGTAAATTCTGTTTAAATACGGCAGAATTGCCATTTAGTAATGCTAATTGAGCAGCCTCCAATTTAAGTTGTAAGTTTTGGTATAAAAAGTAACGTTGCTCAGGTACTAACACTGCCGCGGTGCCATCTTGCTGATGCCTAATAACAACTAATGATTTCACTTCATGCCATGCTTGATCTAACACGCCTTGCCATGTCTCATCCGTTAAAGGTGCACTATCCTCACTGCTAACAGGAGCAGCATTCACTACTTGTAATTGATTAACTTGTTGTAAAGCACTATCAAGTTGCAAACTCATACCATTAATATCAACGTTATTAACGGAGGACAGTGATAGTAACTCATCGGCAATTAATGCCCTCAAAGGGTGTAGACGGTAGTCACTTAAAGATTCAATTCGTAGATCAGCCAGTGTAAGCGCGCCTTTTGCACCTTCAATATTCTTAGCTAATACTAACTGCTGATTGGCTACATTGAGCAAATAATTTAACTCAGAAATCGCCCAATAATATTCAACATCACCCTTAGTAAGCTGTTGCGTTTCGCTAAGAGCTGTCAATGAATCAGTAAGTGCTGTGTATTCATCTTTAAGCGTAGCCAATTGCTTCTGCACTTTCTGGTCTTGTAGTGCTAGTGACTTATCAAATCTTGACGTATCCACAACTGCAGGCTGCACATTAGTCACTTTTTGATCGATTTGACTGTTGACGATCTGCTGATGAGACCATAACCAATAGATACCAGCGGCTTGTAAGCTGATGACGATAAACAAAGCTACCCACACCATTTTCACCTGATTAATAGGCTCTTTTGTCACTTGTTGCCCATCTTCAACTACTTCTGACTGCTCTGTCTTTTTTTTCATCACTCAATATCCATTTTAGTCAATTGGTCAATCACCGCACTATCACTTGAAGTATTCGTGACCACCACATGTTCAAAACCTAGTGACGCGGCATAGTCTCTAATACGCTCGCTCATCACAAGCATCGGCTTATCAAAGAGTATTTTCAAGCTATCTTGTAACAATAAGCCAAGGTTTTTTACACCTTCAACACTGGTACAAACAATACTATTCGCCATTAATGCTTGTTCACACTGCATCACACTCGGCGAGGGCAATGCTCGTTCATATACTTCAATATAGCGCACTTCAGCGCCTCGCTGGGCCAAAGTATCAGCCAATAACTCTCGACCTCCTTTACCCCGAACAATCAGAACCTTTTTATCAGTCATATCTAATAGCTGCGGCATCATCAACAAGCCTTCACTACCAATTGAATGAGCGGGTTGAAGATCTACTCGCAAGCCATGTGAGCGCATACTCTCGGCAGACCCCTTTCCTACACTGACTAATAACGTAGAACCTGAGACTGATGGAGTAACGCGATCTCCAAAGTAGTTCACTGCATTTCGACTCACAAAAATAATCACATCATACTGTGTTAAATCGACTTCATTATCAGCTTCGAATTCAAGCGGAACTACTTCAATAGTCGGAAAAGCAATCGCATCGCCACCCGCATCAACAATTAATTCTTTCAGTTTTTGCGCCTGTTCTTCAGGCCGGGTAACTAAAACATTCCAACCTTGTAGAGCAGCACTATTTTCCATATACATCCGCTAAGATTTTATCCGCTCCTTGTGATAATAAATCTTCTGCTAAAGCGATCCCTAGTGCCTCGGCTTCAGCTGCTGGCCCCGACACTTCGGCACGTAACATCTCAGTGCCATCTGGACGCCCCACCAAGCCTCGCAACCATATTTGACCTTGCTCAAGTAAGGCATAACCCGCAATAGGCACTTGGCAACCACCCGCTAGCCGCTTATTTAAAGCACGCTCCGCTTGAATCACTATCGACGTATCAGGACAAGCTAGAGGTGCAATTAGGGCATTAATTTCATCGTCATCGATGCGAGTTTCAATACCGACAGCACCTTGACCTATAGCAGGCAAACTTTCTTCCGGCGATAAAGGCCTACGAATTCTGTCGTCAAAGCCCAGTCGCTTTAATCCTGCTGCCGCCAAAATAATCGCATCATAATCACCTGCATCCAATTTAGCTAAACGGGTATTAACATTGCCCCTTAGAGATAACACTTCAAGATCAGGGCGATCAGTTCGTAACTGACATTCTCGACGCAAGCTTGAGGTGCCAACTTTAGCGCCCTCAGGTAGCTCGTCTAATGAAGCATAGTTGTTTGATACAAATGCATCACGGGCATCACCACGTTCACACACCACCGGCAGGTGTAAACCGTCAGGAAATTCAACAGGCACATCTTTCATTGAATGCACTGCAATATCGGCATCACCAGCCAGCATTCCCGCTTCTAATTCTTTAACAAATAAACCTTTACCGCCGACCTTAGCTAATGGCACATCTAAAATCTTATCGCCCTGCGTACGCATTTTGACTAATTCAACGTGTAAGTCAGGGTGTAGCTTCATCAGTTCGTCACGCACATATTCTGCTTGCCACAAAGCTAATGGGCTGTGGCGTGTCGCGATTTTTACAATTCTATTAGTCATTTTTAATCTTTATATAATTATGTATATGAAGGTGTGTAATGTATTCACGTTACACTATGATAGTGTTAATTCTATCATTTCTAGCATGATTGCCGAATAACCACGTTATAATTCCTACTTATTTTTGACTATTCAAGACATATAAACATGACGACGCCTAAGAAAAAGTTATCTTCCGCACGGCTAACGCAACCAACGAATGCATTTGTTGAAGAGTTTACCGCTTCAGTACAATTTGATCAGCGCATGTATCAACAAGACATTGAAGGCTCAATTGCTCATGCAACAATGTTGGCAAGTGTAGACGTATTAAGCGAACAAGAATGTGAACAAATCATTGAGGGCTTGAACACGATTCGCACTGAAATCGATAATGATGAATTTGAATGGTCTATCGCTCAAGAAGATGTGCACATGAATATCGAAGCACGCCTTATTGCACTCATAGGGGAAGTCGGTAAAAAACTGCACACTGGCCGCTCACGTAATGACCAAGTAGCCACTGATGTAAGGCTTTACTTACGCGATATGATAGACCCTATCAAGTCAGAACTATTCAGACTACAAGAATCATTACTGATGGTTGCTGAGCGTGAAGCCGACACTATTCTACCAGGCTTCACCCACTTACAAACTGCACAGCCCGTTACTTTTGGTCATCATATGATGGCATGGTACGAAATGTTGGTGCGTGATGCAGAACGTCTTGAAGACTGTGAAAAACGGGTTAATTCATTACCTTTAGGTGCGGCAGCACTTGCGGGCACAACATTCCCAATTGATCGTGAATTAACGGCTAAGTTATTAGGCTTTGAACGCATCTGTCTGAATTCACTTGATGCAGTAAGTGATCGTGATTTCGCAATCGAGTTCAATAGCTTTGCATCTATATTGATGATGCACTTATCCCGCTTCTCAGAAGAGCTTATTATCTGGTCTTCAGCGCAGTTTGATTTTGTAGATTTAGGTGATGCATTCTGCACGGGATCCTCAATCATGCCTCAGAAAAAGAACCCTGATGTACCTGAGTTGATCCGAGGAAAAACAAGTCGTGTTTACGGTAATATGTTCAACTTATTAACTTTGATGAAAAACCAACCTTTGGCTTACAACAAAGATAATCAAGAAGATAAGGAGCCTCTTTTCGACACGATCGATACATTATTAGGTTCTTTACGTGTTTATGCCGACATGATGACCGCGATTACAGTTAAACCAGAGAATATGCGAAACGCAGCATTACGTGGTTATGCAACGGCGACCGATTTAGCAGACTACCTTGTTCGTAAAGGTGTTGCTTTCCGTGATGCTCATGAAGTGGTTGGTTTGTCCGTCGCCTACGGTATTAAGCACAATAAAGATCTATCAGAGCTCACCTTAGAAGAGTTACAAGCCTTCTCTGACCAAATCAGTGATGATGTGTTTGAAGTATTAACATTAGATGGCTCAGTTGCTGCTCGTGACCATTTAGGAGGAACAGCACCTAATCAAGTACGCTCCGCTATTCGTTATGCTCATTCACAACGCGAGCAAGATTAGACTTCTAATTCATTTCTGGACTGTTAGAGTAGATTCTAACTGAATTGTTTTAAGGAAATTAATTCTAGTTTTTCAAACTCCTCCACCGTAACAGGTGGAGAGTAATAGTAGCCCTGACCTAATCGACAACCTTGAGATTTCAACAGCTGTAAATGCTGCTCATCTTCAATACCTTCAGCTACCACTTCCATTTCTAATGAACCCGCCAGTTGTATTATTGTATTTAGGATTCTACCACTCACATTTTCACTATGAGCACCAACAATAAACGAACGGTCTATTTTGAGGATATCGACAGGCAATATTTGTAAATAACTGAGTGAGGAATACCCTGTACCAAAATCATCTAGAGACAGTTTCATTCCCAACTTTTTAATCTCATTCAATATTTTTACCGCACTCTCCGTATCATGAAAAATAGCTGACTCGGTAATTTCAATCTCTAATTGTTTAGGGTTAATTTTGTGTTTATCTAGCACAGCCTTTAAATGAGAAATTAAGTCTTCATCATATAATTGGATCGGAGATAAATTAATAGAAAGAGCAAGCTGACTATATTGAGTATCACTCCATTTTTCTAACTGGGCTACAGCTTCTTCAATTACCCAGCGCCCAATTCTAATAATTTGCCTGCTTTCTTCTGCAATAGGAATAAAGGCGTCAGGCTGTATAACTTCTCCATTGAGTGTTTTCCACCTAATCAAACCTTCAGCAGATACTATTTTATTTTCGAATAGATCAACCTTCGGTTGGAAATAAAGTCTAAACTCTTGATTTTTTATCGCTACTTCAATTTTATTTCTTAAAGAAAAATTATACTTAACCTTTTCATTTAATTCTTCTGAGAAAAATGAAAACCTTTCTTTTCCTAAGTCTTTCGCATTATACATAGCGATATCAGCATGTTTTATTAGCTTTAGTCTACTGCTTGCATCATCAGGAAAAATTGATAACCCTAAGCTAGCTCCGATTTTACAGTCTATGCCATCAATAACAACAGGTTCACTAAAGACATTAATTAGATCTCTAGCTAAATTGGCAAGGCAATCAGAGTCAATAATATTCCTCACTATTATTGTGAATTCATCGCCACCAATTCGAGATAAAAAGTCGGCTTCTCGAATATTTTTTTCTAACCGCTTGGCACTTTCTATTAACACCTTGTCACCAATATCATGACCTAAGCTATCATTTATATGCTTGAAATTATCTAGATCTATAAATATTAAACCGATTTTTTGAGATTCTCTTATCGCAATTTTAATACTTATTTCAAGTTCATTTTCAAAATACTGGCGATTAGCCAATCCCGTTAAGCCATCAAAGAATGCCAGTTGAGTTAAGCTTTCTTCAGCCTCCTTCCTATCTGAAATATCTTGGAAAACAAACACATACTCATTGCCCCCCTGCTTGTGATCGGTGCTCTCAATCTGAGTAATCGTTAATAGAACTGGCATTATTTTGTCTGGCAAATAATGACATTCAACTTCACCAGTCCAACTAATACTGGCCTTATCTTTTGATAAGCTCAACATAAAGGCATCTAATTGATTAGGAAAAAAATCATTGATACTTTTCTTAATCAACGATGTCTCATTTTGCTGAATAATCTGCCAAAAAGCAGGATTGGAGTCATAAATAAGACCATCTTCATGAGTGAAAGCAACAGCTTCACTCATACTTTCAAACGTTTTTCGTGCCACTTGAAGTCGGGCCATAGGTACCAATAATACCCGCTTTATAGCATAAAAAAGCACTAGAACAATGAAAATGGAAACAATACTTATTTGTAATGCTTCAAGCAATAAGACATCTCTCTGATTGCGTTCAAATATAGCTGTATCAATGAATAGCTCCACTTTACCTAATGTCATAGCATCAAGACGAATGGGATAAGATTTAATGATGTCTGCTTGAGATAATAACCGCTCTCGATCAGCAGATTTATAAGAAGTAGAGGTGCCATCAAGTCCCTTACTCTTTCCCATGTATATATGACCGAACTGGCTATAAACAACAATGGCAATGATATTCTCGCCTAGTAATTCAGCATCTAACACTCCTGATGCAAATTCATCAGAAAAAGATCGCTCAACCGATTTGCTATAAATCGTCCAGATCGATGGTTTAACAGCAGAAGCGATTCTACTAGCAGTCTGTTGCACTTGAACATCTAATGTTCGCTCAAATTCCAATTGTGACAAATGAAACCGTACACCAACAAATAGCGACATAATTAAGATGGTGCTAACAACAAGCGCGAAAATAAGGCGAACATTAAAAATGTTTTGCATACTTATTCGTAAGTGCCAAATAATTCGTAATATTTATCGTAACGAAGCTTAAAGTTTTGCTTTTTTTCTACCAACCTTTTCGAAAACTCATCTAACTTAACATAGCGCTCTGTAACCGTATCTGATGCTATTTTCCATCGATCAATATCATCATCACTCCACCTATTTATATTCATTCCCTTATCTTTTAGCGTTTCAAGCGCGTCAATATCTTTTACTTTCGATTTTAATGTTGTAGTTAAAATATAAGATTTTATCGCAGTTTCAAGGATGGCTTTTAGATCAGGAGATAATTGTTCATATGCCTGTTGATTAATTAGAAAGTCAGATAAAACAGAGGGTTGCCAAATTGCAGGAACGATAGCTTCTGAAACAAGATCTTGTAACCCCAACTCTAAAAGACCTGAAGCGGTAGTCCATTCTACGGCATCAATATTGCCATTTTTAAGTGAAGGATGAATCTCTTCAGGCACCAAAGGAATAGAAAAACTATTCGAGGCCTCCGTCAAAACCTCACTCGGAAGCCCAGGTCCAATACGAATTTTTTTATCTTTCAAATCATCCAGACCGGTAATGGGATATTTTGATACTAGCCCAAACTCCATCCCTGCCCACCAAGCAGGTCGCCAAATAACCCCTTTTGGCAAAGAGAGTTCATTGGCTAAATTTGTTCCTTCACCAGTTATGAAAAACATCATTGAAGCATCTAGGTTCATAAAATCAAATGGCCCAGCATTCATTACAGACCAAGAAGGATGCTGCCCTGACCACCAATTTGGCCAACCATTACCCATTTGTACAGTATTATCACTTACCGCATTAAATATATCTGGGCCATGGGCTAGCGTGCCGGCTGGAGAGGGTTCAATGACTAATCGTCCTCCACTCATTACCTCAATTGTCTGTGCAAATTTTTCTAACTCTTTAAAGCTGACACTTGATGCAGGAGCTTGAGACTGAAGTTTCCAGTGATGTGTTTTCATACTTTCTTCATTTGAACAGGCTTGCAAAAAAGGTATCAAAACAAAGAATAGTAATAATCGAACAAATAGTTGCCATCGATTCATCGTGTAGCTCACGTATATTAAGTCATAGTATAAACACGACATAATACTACAGGCTAACCTTACTATTCTATTCGACTGCTTAGTAATTATATAAGGTC
>AZIC01020087.1_pt1 | contig 12214 bp, 8 predicted proteins | sample 359061 | NCBI WGS metagenome assembly AZIC01 (sample SAMN02429709, study PRJNA222657) | marine sediment metagenome | biome: Sediment sample; isolation source: sample MGS-MES from oil contaminated site at the harbour of Messina (Sicily... | place: Italy: Messine | collected 2011-04-30 | depth 1 m m
GTCAAAGGTGGAGACTTCCGCAGCCGCGAAGCCAACGTGCATCGCCTGGCGCAGGTCAGTAATAATATCATCGACCAGTGTGCAGCCCAGGGAGTTCCCTTTGCGCGTGATTATGGCGGAACTCTGGCAAACCGTTCTTTCGGTGGTGCCCAGGTGTCGCGAACTTTTTATGCCCGTGGACAGACCGGACAGCAGCTGCTGCTGGGAGCCTACAGTGCACTGATGCGACAGGTTGGCGCCGGTCGTATCGAGCTCTTCCCCCGGCGGGAAATGCTGGACCTGGTGAAAGTTGATGGCGTTGCACGGGGCATTATCGTTCGGAATCTGATTACCGGCGAGTTCGAAAAATATTCGGCTGACTGCGTGCTGCTATGTACCGGCGGCTATGGAAACGCGTTCTATCTATCGACGAATGCCAAGGGTTCCAATGTGACGGCAGCCTGGCGCTGTCATAAACGCGGGGCCTTCTTTGCGAATCCCTGTTACACGCAGATCCATCCAACGTGTATTCCCGTCAGTGGCGACTATCAGTCCAAGCTGACTCTGATGAGTGAGAGCCTCAGAAATGATGGCCGGGTCTGGGTGCCTCTGGTTGCCGGCGATAAACGTCGTGGAAACGAGATCCCAGACAGCGAACGGGATTACTACCTTGAGCGTCGGTATCCTGCATTTGGGAACCTGGTACCCCGTGATGTCGCTTCTCGCGCTGCCAAAGAACGCTGCGACGCGGGGTTTGGTGTGGGAGCAACCAGTCAGGCAGTATTCCTGGACTTCCGTGATGCGATCATCCGCGATGGTCGTCATGCAATTGAAGCCAAGTATGGCAACCTGTTTCACATGTATCACAAGATTACCGGCGAAGATCCTTATCAGGTTCCTATGCGTATCTATCCTGCCGTGCATTATACGATGGGCGGGCTGTGGGTGGATTATCATCTGCAGAGTACGATCCCTGGGCTATTCGTGCTGGGAGAAGCTAATTTCTCGGACCATGGTGCAAACCGCCTGGGAGCTTCGGCTCTGATGCAGGGGCTCGCAGATGGCTACTTTGTGGCTCCTTATACCACGGGACACTATCTTGGTTCACAGAATCTGCCCTCTGTTTCGACTGATGATGAGGCTTTTACTGAAGCTATGGCAAATGCCCAGGACTGGAATGCAAAGATTCTGGGAGTGCAGGGAACCCGGTCTTCGGACAGTATTCACCGCCAACTGGGACACATTCTTTGGGAGTACTGTGGAATGTCGCGGGAACGCCAGGGTTTGGAGACTGCGATGGGTAAGATTCGCGATCTGCGGAATGAGTTCTGGTCCAGTATCAAAGTGATCGGTCAGGGTGAGCAGTTGAACCAGAACCTGGAGCATGCGGGCCGCCTGGCCGACTTCCTGGAGTTTGGTGAGTTGATGGTGCGTGACGCATTGGTTCGAGAAGAATCCTGCGGCGGTCATTTCCGTGAAGAGCACCAGACTCCTGAAAATGAGGCGCTTCGCGACGATGAGAATTTCTGTCACGTGGCAGCCTGGGAATTCACGGGAGTCGGTAATGAGCCTGTGGAACACCGTGAGCATTTAGAATTTGTCGAAGTACCTCTGGCTACGAGGAGTTATAAATAATGAGCGAGACCCTGGATCTGACGCTCAGAGTGTGGCGACAGCCTGGCGCTGATGCCGCGGGCAAGTACGTGGAATATAAGCTGACTGGGATTTCAGTTCATATGTCCTTCCTGGAAATGCTGGATGTCCTGAATGAGCAACTGCATGCCGAAGGTGAAGAGATGGTCGCCTTTGACCATGACTGCCGCGAGGGGATCTGTGGCATGTGCAGCCTGATGATCAATGGCCAGGCACATGGCCCCGATACCGGGACAACCACCTGCCAGCTACATATGCGTCGGTTTAACAACGGCGATACGATCGTGATAGAGCCCTGGCGTTCCCAGGCGTTTCCCGTCGTGCGTGACCTGGTCGTCGACCGGAGTGCCTTTGATCGTATCATCGAGAAAGGGGGCTTTATCTCGGTCAGTACCGGCAATGCTCCTGAAGCAAACGCGATTCCAGTGCCAGCACCGGTTCAAGAGACTGCGATGGACGCAGCAGCCTGCATCGGCTGTGGTGCCTGTGTCGCCGCCTGTAAGAATGCCTCAGCCATGCTGTTTGTCTCCGCCAAAGTTTCCCACTTGTCGACGCTGCCTCAAGGTAAGCCGGAACGAGACAGTCGTGTCCAGAATATGGTGGCGCAAATGGATCTGGAAGGATTCGGTAACTGCACAAACACAGAGGAATGTGAGGCTGCCTGTCCCGCCGAGATTTCCGTTTCGAATATTGCCCGTCTGAACCGCGAATACCTGCGAGCCAAACTGTGTTCGAAGGAATAATACGCGATTGATTTTTATCAGTTACAGCAAAGCGAGGCTTCTAAAAACGGGGGCCTCGCTTTTTTTATAGTGAAAGAGTCTGGGAAATTTCAGATTCCCGGAGTGTGTTGATTGCGAGATTCGACCTGAGCTTCCACAATAGACGAGCCTCGAGATTGACAGCGTATTACGTCTGTTTTTTATGATCAATTTTGTCAGCAACAGTCAATAGAGAAGAGAGAAATCTGTGTCTGATCCCTTGTTATATACTGCCTGTCATCAGTGGCATGTCGACCATGGTGGCCGTATGGTTGATTTTGCGGGCTGGGAAATGCCTCTGCTCTATTCCAACATCACCACAGAGCATCATGCGGTGCGTAAGACCGCGGGGTTGTTTGATATTGCCCACATGGGACGGCTGTTTTTCACCGGACCAGACGCCTGCCGTTTCCTGGATCAGTTGCTGACGAACAGTGTCGAATCACTCAAGCCGGGCCAGATCCGCTATTCGCTGGTCACGAATGAATCAGGGGGGATACTGGATGACGTGCTGGTGTACCGCTTCTCTGATTTTTACATGCTGGTAGTGAATGCTTCCAATCGTCTGAAAATTGTGGACTGGATTGAGCAGCAGCGAAGTGATTTTGATGTGCAGATTGAAGATCAGACTCGTGAGAAATTCATGCTCGCACTTCAGGGGCCACAATCTCTTGGGATTCTGAACCCACTGGTTGATGCGGAACTGAGCGATATCAAATACTATTATGGGATTGAAACCAGGGTTTCAGGTGTTGATGCCCTGGTCAGTCGAACGGGCTATACTGGTGAGGATGGTTTTGAAGTCGTTCTTGATCATTCTGAGGGAGCAGCGCTCTGGGAACGATTGATCGCCGATGGAGAGTCATCCGGACTGATTCCTGCCGGCCTGGGATGTCGGGATACTCTGCGACTGGAAGCAGCGATGCCTTTGTATGGTCATGAACTGGATGAAGCGACCGATCCCTTTACTGCGGGCCTGAATTTCGCTGTCAAATTGAAGGCCGCTGATTTCATTGGAAAAGAGGCCCTGGTGGCGGCCAAAGCTCGGAACGATCGAAAGATTCGCATCGGTTTTGCCCTGGAAGGGAAGCGGGCAGCCCGTGAAGGTTCGCTGCTGTATTCAGGAGACCAGCAGGTGGGGATTGTGACCTCCGGTTCCTTTTCACCTACTCTGGACCTGCCGATCGGGATGGCATATGTTGACCCCGGATTTGCTGATGTTGGTCAGATCCTGGAAGCAGATATCCGAGGCACACGATTTCCTGCAAAAGTAACAGAACTGCCGTTCTACAAACGCGACAGTTAAGAAATTACAGGCGAGAGGACCACGAAGTACTTTTTATGCGTACATCGGGAATCGTTGCCTCACAGTTCAGTTCTGAATCATTTCGATGTCGATACGATAAGCCCGTTTCAGGCTAGATCGCTTCACATTTAACGATAGCGTCTCTCAATCTAATATACTTCGGGCCAAACAGCTCTGGAGACGCTACAGTAAAACAGGACACAGTCTAATCGACCGGTTTGGTGACAAGGTCGTCATCGGCGATCACTTCTTTGGCGACATCCTGCACGAAGTTGTCGATCTGCTTCTTTTCTTTGGCCGGCGCTGGAGCCCCTGCATTCATGCCCACACCAGGCTTAAAGATAAAGGCAGGGGCCATGTCGATGATCGCCCCCCAGTATGTCGTGAAGACAGGGTACTTGACTTCAGGATTTTTTTCCTGATAGTCATCCATCTTCTGCAGCAGCAGGTTATGAGCAATACGAGGATGGCGGTGATGTGGTCCATGTACAAAGATATCAAAATTGAAGTAGGTGCAGAGCTTCGTAATCAGGTTTGAACCGACCACGGTACGAGTACCCAGCATGGGGTCATAGCTGCTCATTCCCAGATGTTCTGTAAACTTACGTGTGTTCTGGTAAATACCAGCCAGGTAGTGTGGCAGAAACCAGACTCGCAGGAGTCCCCAGAGCGCACCATAGTAAGCACACAAGCCGAGAACTGTTCCCCAGAAGAGAACCATGACCGCATACTCATAGCGGATGGTACGACGTACTTTGGGGTCTGTGAGCGGAGAATCTTTATGCCAGAAGATCCGACCATAAATATAGGGAGCCATGAACAGGCCCATCCCCAGATCGAACCAGATAAAAATTCTACGGAACCGCAGTGACGTATTGGGGTCTGAATAAGGCCAGAGTTCCCAGTCGCTGGGCTTATTCAAATAGGCGTGATGGCGAATATGGCTTTCACGATAGACGGTGTAGGGCACAAACATCGCTGTTCCCAGCACGCGCCCCAGCCAGATACTGGCATTTTTAGAACCAGAGAGGGTATGGTGTGAGCATTCGTGAAAACAACTGGTCCAGCAAAACAGGCAATAGGACGTAAAAAGTGTCCAGAAAATCTGCCAGCCAATGGCGTTACTCGGCCAGTATACAGCCAGGCATACCAGTCCTATTAATCCAAGGGGTAAGAATAAAAAACGAGGAATGGTCGTTTTTTCTTCGAGATCCTTTAATTCCTGCTCAGTAAATTGTGTGACGGACACGTTTCGCTCCGGACTTATGAACTATCAGCACTTTTTCTAATAGATGATTCAAACAGTTGTGAGTATCAGATAAAGATTACATTAGATACTGCTGAGAACGCATAAAATGTTACTCCCAGAAATTTGGTGAGTCAACTAATCAGAACTTTCGGCCATTTGCTGTGAATACTGTATGTTCTCTTATCGTCTAAAACCTGAGTTGCGCTTATTTTTAATTCAGGTAATACTGTATAATTTTTACTAATGGGTATTTTACGATATTTGGGATGTCTTGGGAGTGCGAATCTGAAACTAATTTTAAGATTCTGCGGGCTGCCTTTAAATTATTATTAAAAGATCTGTTTCTTTAGTCACAATTATGGTCAGATTGCGTAAAATCAATCATTTCAAATTGTTGTGACAGGGACTAAATTCTAGTCAGTTTATAGAACTTTTAAACCGATAAATGTTTCCTATATCCAGCTACAACTTGTATGCCGGGTATTTTAAACCAGATTTTAAGCTGAAACGATCACAGGAGTCGATTTTTCAAATGGCAGATTTTTCTAATTATCAAAAAGATGTGATCAAACGTTACTACGACAATCGTGATTCCATCGATCAACAGAGGCTGTCTGAACTCTGTACCAATCTTTTTTTGACGGAAGGCAAGAAAAAGGCCAAGCTCTGGGAAAAAGCGCAGGAGTTGATGGAACGACTCGAGGTTCCTGCTTCACGCATTGACCATGTTCTCAAATCTGCTGATCCCGCTGTCCTGGCTGAAGTAGTGCAAGACCTTGAATCAGGAGCGATTGGTTAAGACGATACGGTCCCGCTTCAACTGTCCTGAAAACGGACAGTTGTTTCTTGGACGAATATGTCAATCAACGGCCTCTTCAAGTGATGTACACAGCTCCTGTTGTTGTGGAATCGCAATATCTTTACTCAGGCTGTGATTGGCCGTCAATGTGTAAACAGTTGCGGTCAGCGTCATCACAGAAGCCGAGGTATAGAACATCGGGGTAAATCCCCAGCGGTCAATGATACTTCCCAGGATCGGGGCAAAAATGATGGCTCCTGCGTCAAAAAAGCCCAGTACGATTGTTGTTCCGGTGCCCCGGTAGTGGGAGGGGAATGATTCGGTTCCCAGCGAAACAACAGCCGGAAAGAGCAGGGCGTGTCCAAAACCGCACAGGATGGATGGCCCAATCAACTGCCATTCCTGCGTGATGGAAGGCAGAATCGTATGACCGATGGCATGTCCCATCAGTCCCAGGGTAATCATTTTATTGCGACCCACTGTTTCGCCCCAGCGTCGCGTCATAATACGGATGACGAACGCAGAAGCCGCATAACCGGCGAAGAAGGTACCGATCCCCCCCAGTTCTTTCTGGGAAACAAACCGCGTCAAAAAGACACTGATGACTGTAAAGCTGAGTCCCATCATGATGGCAACGACGACGACCTGGCCGGGCCAGTAACGGAACAGCAGCTGATGGGCGGCTGGTGTGACTTTGGGCCTGCGGTGAATATCATTCTGCGTGACATAAATCACGATCGCAAAGTAGCAGAGCCCCAGAATCGCCGGGATACCAAATAAGGCATAAAACTGGGCATTCCCCGGTGCAAATGAACGAAGCATCCAGTCACTGGTTTGTGTCCCCAGGATCATGCCTACAAATCCACTGCTGCCAAGACTGCCAATGACTTCCGTACGGCGGTGATGGGGGACTTTCTGTTGGATGTGGACCACGGAGCAGGTAAACATCCCGGCAATCCCCGTGGCAAAAAACATACGCAACGCGAAGATTTCCCAGCCAAGTGATCTGCAGAGTGTCATGCCACCAGCGCCGATGACAAAGATGATGGCAGAGAGTGCCCAGAGTCGGCGGACTCCGTATCGGTCGATTCCCTGTCCCAGAAAGAAGCGGGCTATCAGAGCAACAAAGACGCCACAACTGACGATATCCCCCACCAGTTCTTCAGTTCCTCCGAGATACGTAATCAGATCTGCAAAACGGAATGTAATAGCGTTCGCAGTGACCAGCATGACGTTTGCCAGATAGCACAGCCAGAACAGCCGGTTATATATGGGTTCCTCTTCGTCACCAGGGATAATAGGAGTAATAGACATTTGGCTAATTTTAGTTAGGACATATTGACGCATTCAGTACCAGAAAACTCTGGTCACTGCCGGCTTCTGCCTGCATTTTGAAATCAGAAATCCTGGCCGGTTGGAGCGGATTTCATCAAAGTCTTGTATTCGAATGTGAGGCAGCAGGCGGGTACAACGACTGGACACGAACCGGGAAAACAAGTTCGTCTCCCAAGGGAGAAGCGCCTCTCGTTCAACAAACTGACACCGGTGAGGAAAGTGCCCTGAACCCTTATGAAATCATTTTAGCAGATCGGCTGCGATTCGTCTAAGGGGGAAAACTGGAAAGATGGTGGGGCAGGCAGGTCGTTTGGCTGAAAACAGGCTGAATTCAGCTGATATTAATAGTTTGTGAAGGCCGGGGATCCCTGTATTTTGGGATTTAACCCCCGAAGGCGCTATAACGGCGGATGCCTCGCTGAAAGGCAATACGATTTAGCGAAAACAGCACAATGATCCAGACAACTTCGATAGACAATTCGAAAATCAGTTCCTGATGGGTATATTTACCTAGAATGACGGTTCCCGGGAAATAGGCCAGGTACTTGAATGGCAGCATCTGCATCCAACTGCTCAAGGGCTCCGGAAACAGGTCGAGGGGAATCATATGCCCGGAGAGAAAATAATTCAGCATCATGTAGATAAAGATCAGCGAACTGACTTCCAGGAACCAGAACGCGATCAGGCCGATCAAAGATTCAATTAAAAAACCGACGAGAAATGCCATTAACAGCGATAACACCCAGACGGTAATCGTAAACGCATCTGGCCAGCCGATGAAGTAATCGCGGCAGAGATAAAAAAGAAGAATGAACGGTCCGATCGCGACCATATAATAGACCAGCTTATGAGCCATGCGGGCCCAGAACAGGTAGCCGAGCATGTCGATGGGTTGGATCAGGTATTTTTTGATCGTTCCATCCCGCACATCATTGGCGATCCCGTTGGCCAGGCCGGGCATACTGGAGAAGGCACGACCGACCATCACCAGCAGGTAGTAGGCCACCATTTCCTTATAGTTATAGCCTTTGATCGAAGCGACTGGTTTCGTCGTATGGATTCCATAGATGGCCCCCCACAGGAAAATCTGGGTGACAATGGGGAGGAATCGTACAAATGTCGCGAAGACAAAGTCACCCCGATAAACGAGGCGTTCCTCGACAGAGGTTTTGAGGATAATCCAGTGAGTTCGCAGGCTGGCAATCATAGATCTGTTATCAACAGGGTAGAAATTCAAATCGGGAGAGGACAGTTTTAATCGGAGGCAGACTGCAGGACACTCTGTTCGTCCTGCAGACGCTGGGCATCATTTTTCTGCTCGGTGAATACTTCTGCGATGACTTCTTCGAGCGGTCTTTCCTGCACACCCACATCCAGGATGCGATACTTGGAAAGGAGGTTCGAGAGAATTTCCGGTATTTTGTTGCGGGGAACTTTCAGCTTGACTCGTGGTGCTTCATTTTCAATGACTTCTCCCCACTGTGAAAAGTCGCGGGGCATGTCGTCACCATCAAACTGCACGTCCATGATTTTATAGTTGCTGAACCGATCAAGGATATCACTGAGGGGGCCGTCATGTTTAATCTGCCCCTGGTTGATAATGATGGCGCGTTTGCAAAGGGCCTCCACATCTTTCATATAGTGACTGGTCAAAACGACGGTGGTTTTCTGTTCGATCTGGTAGTATTTGAGAAACTCCTGCACGCGGCGTTGCGAAACAACGTCCAGTCCGATCGTTGGTTCATCCAGGAGCAGGACATCTGGTTTATGCAGCAGGGCGGCAATCAGCTCCATTCGCATTCGCTCTCCCAGAGAGAGTTCCCGAACTGGTTGCCCGATCAGGTGGCGGACTTCGAGCAGGCTGGTGAGCTCATCAATCCGGCGATCATACTGCTGAGGATCGATGCGGTAGATTTCTTTATGCAGCCGAAACGATTCCTGTGCCGGCAGGTCCCACCAGAGCTGGTTTTTCTGGCCCATGACCAGGGAAAAGCGGCGTCGATATTCATTTTCCCGCTTCCAGGGAACATGTCCCAGTACTGTGGCTTCACCAGCGGAGGGGAAAATAAGGCCGGAAAGCAGCTTGAGAGTGGTCGTTTTCCCGGCACCATTCGGCCCGAGAAAGGCGACGATTTCGCCTTGTTCAATAGAAAAACTGACATCAGAAACAGCATGAACTGTTTTGTAATCGCGCCTCCACAGTCCCTTGATGGAGGCGAAGACACCTTCATTTTTCTGGTAGACTTTGTAGGTTTTTTCCAGGTTTTTGACAACAATAGCATTCATGTCCTCATCTTACGGTACCTGTGGTTGCTGGTCGAGCGACAAACCAGGCGATTCAGAAAAAACGCTGGCGCAAGCGAAATTTAATGCGTCAGCGGGTGTTGCGGTGTGAGATCAGCAGGTGGCAGCCAGCTCTTTGCGTATCTGACAGGCGATCAGAGGATCACACATGGCTGCCGTCGCCAGATGGGTGGCATTTGCGCCGGAAGCCAGAAACATCTGGACATCGCTGGCAGAACTGATGCCGCCACAGGAAATCAGATCGGGGCGGGTTTGATCGGCGGGGAGTTCAGAGATCAGTTCTGTAAACAGACGCAGTTGATTCAGCGATGCCTGCTTAGTCGCAGCACCGCAAATGCCACGCTGTTCGCCCGAGAAGAGCCGCGTTCCCTGATCATCGACTACCGTTGTTGCTACACTGTTAGTCATGACGATTCCAGCAGCGAAGGGGAGCACTGCCTGCAGAAATTCAGATGCATCTGCTTTTACCGACAGGTGGCCGATTTTGATCAGATAGGGAATAGAACCCGAGACCGCTTTGACGCGACTGGCAACCAGTGACGCTGCCTCGGGTTGCTGATAAAGTTGTCCATCACGCGTGCACACATTCGGGCAGGAGAAATTGGTTTCGATACAGTCAGCACCACTTTCGATGGCCCACTTCGCACAGCGCGCATAATCATCTGCCAGATCTTCCAGTGCCCAGCCAGGCTGCAGACTGCCGACGACAGAGACAGAGAGCAGTTTTTCTGCCGGCAACTGCCTGCGTGTCCATTCTACATCGCGACGCCAGACATCGGGGGCAACCGAAGGCATACCAAAGGAAACTGCCCAGCTGCCTTGCATTTCATCTGACAGCTTCACTTCGCTTTCAGTACCTTTAAGTGAGGATGACTGCACTGGTTGCAGGTTGGGCAGGGGATAGCAGGCACGTGGTGAGGTACGTACGGTTTTGTAGGTCAACACATCAAAGCCGAGGCTGGCATAATACAGGACCCATTTCCCATTTAATAAGGGACCGGCGGGGATTCCCAGGGGAGAAGGGACCGGCAGACCGCAAAATGACCATGCGCCCGGGACTGATGGTATTTCCTGATCGATAGGCTCGGGGGCGTGCTCGTAATTCCACTCATAAGTCTGCTGTCGAGCATAGCGGGGCAGATGAGGTGAGTTCGGCATGGCGGATCCTGAAAATGAATCGGAGACGCAAGAAACAGAATTCATTATAGTCGATTCGGCGACTCCGGTTCCATGCATTCAATCCCTTCCAAATGGATTGTTCGATTTGAGTCGCTGCCGGCTGACATGGGAATAAAAAACTCCGGCCTCTGAAGTCAGAGACCGGAGTCAAGGGGGAGTCTGTTTTAGGTATTAGCAGGATTAACGCTGAACAGTATTCATGTTCTTGAGTACGTTCATGTAATCGACGGTGATATTCAGGATTTCATCGTTGTAGTAATCCTTTTTGAAGATCTCCTTGTCGGCTGCTTCTTTCTTTGCTTTTTCTTCTTCCTTTTTCTTGTCTTCCTTCTCTTTGTCGCTGGAGATTTCTTTACGTCGTGCAGCTTCATTCAAAGAGATGGTTTTCTGATTTTTCTTCTGCAGGTATTTGTCAATTTCTTCCTGTGTTTCTTTGAATTCCTTGTCAGCAACAATCCGCTTTGAGCTGGACTGTTTCAACTGATCCAGAATCTGTGGATTCACCATGCCGACCGGAGCAAACTGAGCGACCTCTGTCTGGTCGAACTCCATGGCATCGTCAAGGAAGGACTCACCCAGATCCATGTTGTCAATCAATGAAGGCAGCACAATGTCAGAGCGGACGCCCCGGTTTTGAGTACTATCACCGTTGACGCGGTAGAACTGGTTGATTGTCAGTTTCAAAGCGCCCAGGTCCTGGCCACGCAGAAATGAAAACATCTGGTTGCTGACTGGCATCACATTCTGCACGGTACCCTTACCATGAGTGGTTGTATCGCCAATGATCAAACCTCGTTTATAGTCTTTGATCACGCCTGCGAAAATTTCTGATGCCGATGCGGAAAGTCGATTACAGACCACAACCAGAGGTCCCGTGTAGACGGCACCTGGTTCGACGTCACTGTGGATTTTCCGTTCGCCGTCCATCTGTTTGACTTGAACAACCGGGCCTTCATCCACAAACAGACCGGAGACTTCGATGGCTTCACTGAGAGCACCACCGCCGTTGAATCGCAGATCGACGACAACGCCATCTACGCCACCCTGATCACGGAAATCATAGAGCACTTTACGCACATCGCGAGCGGTGCTTTTGAAGTTTTCATCGCCTCGCTGGGCACCACGGAAATCGCGATAGAAGGAGGGGATACTGATTACCCCGATGCGACCTGTTTTGCCCGGAATTCTTTCACCGGTTTCAATGATTTTGCCTTTGACTTCGGATGTGCTTAACTCAATTTTTTTCCGAGTCAGCTGATAGGTTTCAACGGCATTATTCTTTTCTTTCTTGACTCGCAGCTGCACGATGGTCCCACGTTTTCCACGGATGTAGCGAACCACTTTACTGAGTTTCATTTCGACGACATCAACAAAATCGCCATCTTCCTGAGCGACGCCAACGATTTTGTCACCTGCTTTCAAACGTCCGTCGGCATCAGCGGCACCGCCGGGAACGATTTCGGCAACCACAGTGAAACCATCTTCCGACCGCAGGGCAGCACCGATGCCGTCCAGGCTGAGTTCCATGCTGATACGGAAGTCTTCCAGTGTCTGGGGAGACATATAGCTGGAATGAGGGTCAAAACAGTGAGTCAGAGAACTGAGATACATTTCCAGCTTTTCTGACTTTTCAGTCTGAGTCATGGTTC
>AZIC01001630.1_pt1 | contig 12105 bp, 14 predicted proteins | sample 359061 | NCBI WGS metagenome assembly AZIC01 (sample SAMN02429709, study PRJNA222657) | marine sediment metagenome | biome: Sediment sample; isolation source: sample MGS-MES from oil contaminated site at the harbour of Messina (Sicily... | place: Italy: Messine | collected 2011-04-30 | depth 1 m m
AAAGATCCTGTCGCAGCCGCCGACACCAACGCCCCCGCATCCAATTGAATGCTGGCGGTCAAATCGGCATCGGCCAATGCCGCTATCAGCGCCGCGCCAGACAACCCGGACGCCACCGTTAAATCCCCGCTGACCAATGCCGCAGCCAACGCCGCGCCATTGAAGGTAATCTGCGTGGTCAAGCCGCCAGATACGTTAACAGCAGAGGCGGCTGCCGCCGCGATGGGAATCTGTGTAGACAGACCGCCGCTTGAAACTGCCGTGGCCGTGGCCGCGCCAACCAGCGGAATATCGGTGGATAATACACCCGCCGCACCCGCCTGCACGGCAGCCGACCCGGACAATCCGGAGCCGGGAGCCGTCAGCCCGGCGGTTGCCAACGCAGCCGACACCGCATCACCCTCCAGCACTATGCTGGTGGTAATGTCACCGACTGCGGTACTACTGCCCACCGCCGCCGCCTCCAGGTTCGATGCCGCCGATAATTCAGCGCTGGCACTGGCCGAAGAACCGGCGCCGCCGGCGAGTAAAATGGCGCTGTCGAGTCCCGCTGTCGCCAGTGCTGTCGCCAGTGCGGACCCGGATAATGTAATGTTCGCCGTTAATATTCCGGTGGCGGCAGCCGAACCGACGGCCACGCCACCCAGGTTGATACTGCTATCCAGTGCCGCAGTGCCGGTCGCTACAGTGGCAGCAGATCCTGCTAACGATATTGCTGTTGAGATTGCACCGGTCGCGGTGGATACGACTAGGCTTGCAGCGGATAGCGGGATATCCGTGCTGATGTCTGCACTAGCCGCCGCCTGGGCAGTTGCTGCACCGTTTAGATCTGAGGCGCCAGCCGCCTCAGGCTCCCCATAAATACCACCCGGCAATAAAACCTGTGCGCCGGACTCGCCGTCTTTTACAAGTCCTTTACCCGGTATTAGATAGACTTTAGACATTACGAAAGGTCAACTAACGGGCAAACAAATAACTGATTTGTACTCGCTAAGTCTCGTGCTAGATAACAATTCACCCTGACTGCTCCTGCTGCTAGATTACCTGCTGATGCACCGATAGTTACTTGTATGGAGTCTGACATTTGAACATTCTTACTAGCGGTAACACCTGTCCATAAGCTTGATTCAGTGGTATGCGTTGCACCTGCGGCTAAGGGGGCCGCTCTCGTACTAACCAATACGCCCTTAGCGTTGTCCAAACCATCCGCATGTTCTACTTCAATCCAAAACTCACTGTCTTTTAATGCTGTTGGTAATGTTGTTCCATCATCTAATACAAAATGCACTTTGAAAGTGATATTTGTACTATAGGTGGTGCCGCCGAAATCTACCGAAGTAGCTGTATTTGGAACCAGAAAGAAGTTGGCTAATTCAAACTTCAAAGGGGCATAATAGCTAGTATTAGCATTTCCTACCATTTCCGCACTAAATTCATTAGTGCCGTCATAAGTAGCGCCAGCGGTTCTATAAGTTGCCGTGTCTTCGGTTATAGTGCCCGAATAATATTGTTCTTCAAAATAGTGATAGCCGTCCCCTATATCGACACTATGAGCAAGTAAGCTGGATGCCGGATTGGTAATTGTTCCTGATGTTAATGCCGCGCCGCTCGCTATTTTGCAACGATTAATACTAACTAATAGATTATGCGCAATATCACCTAAAATTATATTGCTTGAAGCATTCGTTAGATCACTATCCTCTATGATGATATAGCCACCCCTTGAGTCAGCGTTCATTCTGAAAAAATATAACGTTGATGACGTTTTAAAAACATTCCGAAATATAAACTTATTATAAAAACTGGGTTGCTCTGCGCGTGATGCTGAGTTAAGGAAATTTAGTTCTACCCCATCGAAAGTCACTGGACTGTCATTTGTAGATGTCCAACCGTTAAGTTTTAAATGACCTGCTACTGACGCGGTACCACAAGTCAGCTTGCAGTTATTGAACCCCCATCCCTCATTGGGTATGTATAAGTCGTTTTGGGCAAGGAAATTAACACCAAACGTATGAACGAACCCTTCTAACTTAAAATCCGCGGAAGTATTGCTTAACGTAAAATTATTGATTGTAGACTTAGTATAGACACCGGATGAGTTAACCGAAATCATTTTTATGGGGTTGCTAAATGTACTATTAGAATAGTCTATCGTTGTCGCTACCGTAAAATCCTGAGAATGTGTCGAAACTACATAGATGATATCCCCAGCCGCCGCAGAAGTAGTAGAAGCTACTGCGGTATACGCATCAGTATAACTCGTGCCGTCATTTAGTCCCGTTGCTGCTGAGTCTAACCATATAATCGCCATTACTCAGCCTCCAAAGGTGCGATATAGTTATTCACACCGTCCCTAATCGCTTTCACATCTGCCGCCTTGCTTCTTATCTCTGTGACTTTAGCATCATCAATAGTCAGTAATGCCTTTAACTGGGCATCTGTTACTACATCCAATATATCGACTGTTTTAATAAGTCCAGTAGCATCCGGCAATGATAAGAAGTGTTTTAAAGTGATGGCGCGTAACGCATTGACATCATTGTAAAGTGGTGCTGTATCGAATGGATTGATACCCGCTTCCAAAGAATCAATAAACTCTTTTTGCTCTTTTACTACTAAGCTATTATCGAAATTCGTCTGATGTGACGTACTAATAAGGTCAAGGTCATCTGTCTCAGCGACAATATAGTTAATCGTTGAAACATTGCCAATTGCGTCTGTGAATCGCTGCCGTATCTTTCTATGCCCTGTGCCGTAAGGCCGATTAACTATAATGTCCGGTATCATTGAAAGTTGCCGTCTACTATAAAAGGAGTATAAGCGTCCTGTTCTATCTGCATATTCACCGCTTCCTGTATCGCTGCGTTTACGTTTGACACGCCTGGGACGTTGGTTCCCCATAGTGTAGCCTTGGTTTGGGAACTGATTCGGGTAATAGTTGTTTGGATAAACCGCAGTTCTATCTTATCTTCACGCGCTAAGAAGTCCTTTGTGACCGCACCCGCTAATTCTTCCCAAGTCTGATATTCTGGCGTGATACGCTGCCAGTTGTTAGGGGATTCTTCAAAGTGTAAAGGATCTCCGCCGTTCTCATACACAGCAATTGACTTTTGCACTTCCTGATCGATTAACGCGTCATTAATCTGGCTGGCATGAGCAATCAGAGAAGCGTTAGTATCATGCGCCGCGTCAGCGCGGTAATGCACGAAATACTCTTTGCCTAAATGGTCAACGTGGCGTTCTCTAATCTTTCTTAACCCGTTACCCTGCGCTCTGTCTTGTATCACCTCAGACGTAACAATATCAGCCAGAACTAGAACCGGAAATAATAATAAAACCAAAAATAACTTTTTCACAAATACTTCAATTAATGAATTAATCATCTATCTGAATCGTCAGCGCATCGATCCCGAACGACGGCGCCGCATCGCCATTATTGATGGTTTTAGACGTTGTTAACGCGCTATGAACCAGCAAATTACCCGCCGTGGAGGCATCATAAAAACCGAAATGCGTCACCTGGCCCCAGTTTGCCGTGGGCGCTGGAAAAGTAACGGCCGCGGCATTGCTGATCGTGCCGTTGGTGCCGGAAGAAGCGCCGGTGGCGCTGCCGTGGGTGCCTTTCCACTGTGCGTCCGCACTGGTCACCGCCACCCGGGCATATGATCCGCCCGTCACTTCGGTGCCGCCGCCGGTGTCGCTGGGCGCCGCCGTTAACAGCCCCACATAGACCGTGGTGGGCTTAGTGAAGGTCCCGGTGCGGAAAATATGGTCAATTACCGCGTTTTCTAAATAATCGCTAAAAGCTGTCATGTTTTTCTCTCAATTAAAAAATTTATTCAACGCCATGCCGATCGCTGCGGCGATTGCTGAAAACACAAACACCACACCGCCCCAAAAACCTTTCATCTTCGCCTGTTCGTGGCGAATTTCGCCCAGCAGTTTACTGTGCTCGCGCAGGTAATGCTCCTCGCGTAGGCGATGCTCATGCACATTATTCGCCACGTCGCCCACTTGCGATTCCAGCACCGCTAAACGGGCACGATAGTCATGATCCATTGGGTTTATCTCTGTCATTGTGTCTCAAAGTTCATGGTATTTTATGCACCAGCGCGTTAATCGCCTCCAGCGCCTTTTCATTCGCCGTCAGCGCATCGGCGCCGCCTTTCACCGCGCAATCCCGTCCGATCGATACCGCCCCCGCCTGCACTTCCCGCGCCGACACAATCGACAGCGAGCAGCCGTCGGCCGTGCGTTGGTAGCGATACACCGCGCCGCAACCGGTCGCCAGCGTGGCAAAAAACGAAAACACCAGCATGAAGACGAACAGTTTCACGGCATACCATAATAACCGCCCTAATTCACGCTGTGTATCCATCATCACACCACCTCGGCGACATAATGCTGGATACCGTGATCGTTCCAGGTCGGTTTCCGATTTAATGCCGGGTTGATGTCCACCACGGCGTAATTATGCCGATACGGCGTCCAACGCGGCATCAATGGCACCACATCGGCCCGATGGCGATAATTGACCTGGTGAAAATCATAGGCCTTACCGCTAAACTGCGTTTTTGGCGAACCGAAGCCCACCCACTGTTTAATCACATACCCCTGCGCCTGCAGTTTGACTGCACACATCAACGCCAACGCCCCGCCCAACGAATGCCCGGTACAAATCACAGGTAAATCTTTCACCAAGCGATCGGCCAGGAAATCGGCGGCAATCCGGCCGCCCTTCAGAAACCCGGCATGCACCCAGCCGGCATCACGATCCCGCCACGGCAGAATCCGCAGATCCCGCAGCACATCCACCCAGCCCGCACCCGCCACCAGCGATCCCGCCTCGGTGCCGCGAAACGCCACCACTTGCACGCTGTCATAATATTTAATGATCGCCTCACATTCATTGAGGTTAAAGCTGGCGTGGGTGTAGGCTTCTGAGCAGATTTGGGCGAGGGTGTGGTGGTTCATGGTTAACTCAATATGCCGGGAACCCCGGTGAGTTTCACTTTGACCGTGGTCACGCCGTTGCCAGCAGCCTCGATCGCCATGGCGCCGTCATCGACATCACCCGCCGCCGGTGTGGCCGCGTTATCATCGAATGCGCCTGCAGACGAATCCCAAGTGACGAATTCACCCGCCGCGATCACCGCAGCCGACACTTTCGGCACGCTGAACACGCCCTCGATGCCAACCGGACCGACCGCACTCGCGGCAATATCATCCATGGCAATGCCGATCACCGCATCACCGTTAGAACCGATAATAACAACATCCCCGGACGACACCGCAGAACCGCCATTGGTCCAGTCGATAACGCATCCAGTTTGAATATAATTAGTAGCCATCTTTAAACTCCAGGGTTTTTAGCCATTGTTCTGAAATCCAGCGGGTTCACCGCTGCATCGATGCGCACCTTAAATTCGGCACCGTCGACATTCCAGCCGTTTTGTGACTCCAGATAGGGTTGTTGCTGGCCGTCTAAATACGTCACCTCAACGGTATCGTGATTGCTTGGACTAGCCGATCCATACCACTCAATCGCACTCGTCGCATCTAATCGCGCGTCGGCCACCACATTAAATGTGCCGCGTACACTGTTGGGCACGGTGTTGTTTTTGTTGGATGCGCCCACCTCAAACTCGGAATTCGCCACCACGTTGGCGGTCCCTTCCAGCGCCATCGGCACCAGCAAATGCGCCAAACGTATGTTCAACGCATGAGCATTACTGCCGCCGTCTTTTTGTGTCCCCATCGCCACACGCATGGCGTCCACCGATGCGGTATTGATGCCGGTGCCTGACAATAAATTATTATGACTGGCATGGAATAGGGCGATGCTGTCGCTCATAGTCGGGTTGCCTGTCAACACCGCATACACCAGGTCGCCCACGGTACGAATTGCAGCGCGGCCCATGCGTTGTGGAATACGGGTAAAGGCGCTTAAATCGTCATTGATAATGGCCTGGCGGGTAATGCTGAACAGCTTACCGTATGTGGCCAGCTGCACTGTTTCGCCACGATCACCGATCGTGCCATAAGTGTACTCAGACCCCTCCGGAATCTTGCTGAGAGACGGGAATGAATTCAGATCGACGCGGCTGATCGATTTAAAATCGGACGCCTCGCCCGGCACCGTCCATGCCTGAAAGGTTTCCTCCGCCTCGTCATAGCCCATCAGCATGGATTTTTCGGCGACGTTCGCCAGCAGGCTGGAAAAATCCCCGGACGAATGGGTGAATGCAGCCGCCACCACATCCATCTTACTCATACCGTTTGAGCCGACGCCGTTCATCTTCAGCGCCGCACGGGCCAATTCCAGCAATGTATAGCCCCGAAAATTATTAGTCTTGTCGTCAGATTTGATAATACCTGCCCTGGCCGATAATGACGCCACCACCCCGGTTTTAAAACGGTCTTTTTCGTCTTCGATAACGTGGGCGTGGCTACCAATTGGATTAGGCTGTAGTTTCCCCATCGCCTCCAGAATCACTTCATTGGCCCGCGCCTTGTCGCAGTCCATATCTGCTAAACAGGTTTCCATCAAAGCAGCTGCCTCATCACCCAAATAATCCCCGGCGGTCTTAAATGCCGCGCGGATATCATTTTGACGCTGATTTTCTTTTACTACCGCTTCACGCGCAATCGCTTGTGCATCCACCGTGGGTGTGTTTTTGGGGCTATCCTTAGCGGATTGCCCTTCTTTTTTCTCTGGCATGGTTAGCCCCTTATTGATTGATAAATAATGCTGCAGCCGCTGCGAAAACGCCGCCGGTGCATGTTTAAACCCGGCAGACGCCGCCGCCTGCCAGTGGTTATGGGAAATATTGCTTTCCGATTCTTCCAAATCCACCGCGTCGATGATTTCCCCCACCAACCCCGCCGCCAGCGCTTCATCACTGGTAAACCAGGTTTCCTGGTCCAGCATCACTTTAATCTCTTCGGAGCTGGCATCCATCACCCGCATATATTCCTTGATCAGCGCTTGCTCATGTTTTTCCAGGATTTCCGCTTCCTTCATCATGTCGTTGGCATCGCCAAACGCGCCACCTTGCGCACGGTGAATCATCATTAATGCGTTATCGGCCATCTGCCGAACATCCCCGGCCTGCGCGATGACACTCCCCATCGACAGCGCATAGCCCTCGACAATGGTGGTCACATGGGCTTCGTGCCGCCGCAGCGTGTTGAGTATCGTCAAACCTTCGCCGATAAAGCCGCCAACCGAATTGATATGCACCGTGATGGAATTCAAGTTTTTATGCTCTTTGAGCTGCGAAACCAATCCGCTCGGCGTCACATCCCAGCCGATCACGCCATAAATATAGAGATCGGCATGGCTGTCGGCCATATTGATCCGTAAGTCATACCAACTGTCTTTATTTGTTTTTTCAGGCATCGTTGTCCTCAGGCTCAGGCATTTGATCGGGCTGTGCGTCCCCAACAAAAACCAGGTTGTGCTTTTCTGCGTCGCGATTATCGCGAGCAATTTGTTTTAATACGGCGGAAGGATTACCCCCGCGCTTACGGATGATCTGAGAGCGGGAGGTAAAGCCATTCGCCACCGCCTCGGCATCCGCCTTGACTTCCTTGAGCGGGTCCACCCACGGCAGAGGTGTTCCGGAGCATTCCACATCAGACAACGTTTTTCTGTCGACATCAAACGGAATGTCCAAGCCGCCTAATTCCGCCATCCGTACAAAGCGCTCATAATCCGGAACGGCTGAATGTTTGATAAAATAATCTTTCAACACCGCATAGTTAATTTGCTGCTCCACCAGCTCCTGGCGCTGTGCTGCATAACTGCCGTTATAATCGCGGGCGATAGAACTGTAGCCAGTGCCCACGCCTGCTGCCGCAGCTTTCAGTTGCCCTGAGCGAAACGACTCTAGGCCTGAATTAGGCCGGCTGGTGTCAATCGTGCCGATTTCCTCGCCTGGCATCATGTCGTAAAACGTCATGCCCTTCTCATAAGTTTGGCGCTCTTCATCGCCGTCCGGATCAAACATATCCGGAGTGCCTTTTTTGATGTACGCCACCATCCTGGCGGCAATACGGGCAGCAATCCGTTCGGACTCTTCAAAATCCTTTAAATCATCTAATCGGTTCATCACCACCGCAAAAGTACTAACACCCCGAGTTTGTTTTAATCGCGTCGTCAGTTTTATGTGATTGACATAGTTTGCCGAAACGCGCGAATAGTCCCCGGTGTTGAGATACCACCCTGGGTCGCCAGGATGATGTTTATGCAGATAGTAATGGGTAGGCCGGCCCCAGCCGTTTTTACGCACACCTTGAACGATGCCCTGATGACTGTCGTTGAGTTCAAACGGCACATAGTCCGGTTCAAACGCATCAATCGCCAACAGCACAGGCGTCGGATGGCGTAAACTTGGATTAACGCCTTCGTAATAAACCTTGAACGCTTCGCCATCTCGGAACCATGTCCGCGCCACCAGTCGCTCCATTTCGGACAATGACATTTCGCGCGTCACATCCGGCTTTTTGGCCCAGCGTTCAAACCAATCCAACAACTGCTCGTTGAATTCGTCGTGCAATTCACCGTCCTGGCGCTTCACTTGTGGCTCGTAGCGGATGCCAGGCCCGACCGTGTTGTTAACCAACGTGTCCAGCACCCCTTTGGCGAGATCGTGATTTTGCTCCAGGTGCCGCGCTTGTATCCGCAGCGAGTCGCCCGCCTGCGCCACCGCCATATCACCGCTGCCGCGATCACTGCGCCATTTTCGTTCATGGGTTTTTTTGCCGGCCTCATAAAAATTGAGGCGGTCGCGCTGCAGCGCGCGACGATGCGCCAGCGATGGCGAGAAATAGGCGACCAGCTTATCCAGCGCGTTCAACGCCATCAGTTCAGCGCCGCCGTTTTATAGCGAACGCCGCCAATCGTTTTAGTCACCGTGGTATTGGTCATCAATCCCCGCCGCTCCCAATCGGCGCGGGCTTTTCGAATCTCTGCCAAATCTTCAAACTCAACCCTGCGGCCATTCAGCGATACGCTTTTGCCGCTGGCGATGTCGTTTTCGATTTGAAGATAAAAATCCACCCATTCCTGAGCGGTTCTGTCTGCGGGTAAAGTAGTCATGGCCGAATCATGGCACAAAGATTACTGAAATTTCATGAGGTAAAATTTCATTTTTTTACAGCGCTGCCACAATGTTGTAAACCTGCCGCTCGGTCAGGTCGAAATCCATGGCTAATTGGGTAATGGTGCGCCCGCTTTTCCAACCCTCCACAATCTTTTCTCGGAACAATCGACGCGCCGAGGGGATATACACCTCGCCACCGCCGAATTCAGACAGCAATGTCAGCACACAATCATCCCGCCGCTGTTTAGCGGTATCATGATCAACCCCGGATTGTAACTGCACATTGACGAGCATATCGCCAATCACCCCGATCAGTGTTTGCTGACCATTCACCATGTTGCCTCCACGTCTGAGAACCCCGTTTTTGATTTCGGTGCTGGTTTTTCCTGCCGCCGCTTCCGCGCATCATCGATACCGATAACATTGCTATTTGATTTCATTTCTGAACTCCAACCGTATTTGTCCCAGTTAAAATGTTGATGGTTGAGCTTCAACAGCCAACAGCAGGCCAATATATAAACAAACAAATCCAGCGCCTCATTACGCGCCCGAATAGGCTCCCACTTGCCATTATTCTGTTTCACTTCCGCTTGCAGTTCGTCATAAAACGCATCATTCAGCCAGGCGGGAAAATGAATATACATGCCGGACGGCGTGGTTCTGCGCAGATAGGAGGCAACGATGTCTTTGAAATCGTCTGTGTTCAGCATGAATATAGGTACGTCCAGCATCTTTTTACCGCGCTGGTTTTTGCCGTAGGTTTGGGTAATGATCTGCTCATTGCGCTTGGATGCGCCTTTGATCAGCATAACTTTGCTGGACAACCCGACTTTTTTCAGCCGCCGAAAAAACTGATACGCGTTGTGGGTGGTGTCGCCCTCGCCACCAGTATCGATGGACGTTAAATGCACCATCATTTTCCGGCCGCACGCAGTCCGATAACTGGATCGAATGACTTTATCAATCAACACGTCCCAATCCTCGCCATAACTGCCGGGATTGACGCGGCGCTTGTCGCCATTGTTGTCGATAAATTCAATGTTGTAGCGATCAACCACCCATTGTTCCAAGCCGACACCAACCGCATGCACCTGAACCACAAACCGTGAGTTTTTTCCGCCTTGGACATCCACAGAAGCAAGCAGCACCCGCGCTTGCTCGGGCACGTAATAGCGCTGCAGGTCTTCGGCGCGATCTTTCAGACTGTCGCCGGTGTTTAATTCGGCTAAATGCCTCGGCAGATAAGCCGATCCGAAACCGACATTGATAATCGCCTTGAGGTTTTCTTCAGATCCGGTGATATCGTATTCACGATGGCCTTTCAGATATTTTTCAACCAGTGCGCTCGGGTCAGAATACGCGGCAAACGTGCCAGGAAACCAAAAAGACGCGATCCGACCACCGATCGATTCACCCATCACCTGGCCGTTTTTGATTGTGCATCCCTGCGAAAGCCATAATCCAGTCCTGTTCATGTTTTTTTTATGATGAACATCGATCAAACAGCCGTTGTTAGTGCATATATATTTAACCGGCCGGGTGATCATCGTTTCGGTGGCCCCAAACAAATCCCGGTCATGCACAAAATCCAACGCCCGTTCATCCGGGGGCGTCATGTAATATTCTTTGCATTCAGGGCACTGCACATACCAACGGCGCATGTCACCCATGTTAAACAGCGATAACGCCCCTCCGCACGGCGGCGCCTCGTGCAAATAATGGCTTTTATGGTTGGGGTCAGTGATTTCAAACCCTGGCGATGTTTCCACCAAGGTCATGCCGCGGCTGAGATACTTTGCAGTGCGCTGTTGCGATAACGTAAACGGCGAACCTTCTCCGTCGATGTTTTGCGTCATCCGGTCATAGTCGGTCAGCAACACATATTTCAGCGGCTTGCCGGATATTTCGTTAATCGACGGCCAGCGCTGAAACAGAATAGAACCAGACCGGAAAACTTTGTCGTAGGTATTATCGCTCTTGCTACCCGGCGCCAATTCTCTCTTAAGTTCGGCGCTATCCCGAAACGCGCGCTTAATCACCTGGGTGTCGAAATCCCTAGCGGTGCCCTTGGTGGTCTGCATGATCAAAAAATCGGACGGATCACATTTGATCACATACGCCATGAAGTTGGTAATCAAGCCCTGTGTTTTACCTGACTGCGCCGGACCGACAAATATCACCGCGTCATATTGACGACTGGAAAGACAATTCATCGGCTCGACCATGTAGGGCGTTAAATCCGCATCCCAGCGATCAACGCCGCCGCTGGCGGTGCGCACATTGACAAAACGCCCGGCCGCCTCAACAACCGATATGCGCTCGGGCGGCCTGATCATCTTGTTGGCGATATCTCGACGGATCTCTGACGCCTGGCCGCTCACGCGATGGACTCCAGAGAATCCGCCCACTGTTCCCGCAACCCGTCAATTTTTGACTCCACGCTGGAAATGATGATGGGATCGATATTGAAATCACGCTCCAAAATATCCGGCAATGTCTCTAACACCTGCAGACCGGTTTTAGCAATCTCCGCCATTTGCTTTCGAGAATCATCAACATCGACAGACAAACTAGAATCACGCTCAAATTTCAACCGCTCATTCTCAGACCTGAACCAATCGGAGCGTTCTTTCGGTGACATGTTTTCGGGGTCATTGCTAAACCCGCCGGAATTTCTAGGCGGCATCAATATTGCCTCAGCCGCCTGGCGTACTCGATAAACCGGAAACCCTCGACGCTCACCCGCAGATTTAACGCCCGCATCATTGAGGCGCCTGGTCACCGTTTCACGCGCAATGCCGAATTCTCTGGACAATTGAGTTAATGACCAGCAAAAAAAATCATCTTGAGCTACAACCTGACCCGACATATAACTCTTGCTTAAATATCCATGTTCACGCTATACACCGCGTATAACAATGGATACAGGCAAACACAAACCCAGCAACCGAGACCCATACACCCCCAAAAATTCAAAAACCCCGCGGTTCATATTACC
>AZIC01004844.1_pt1 | contig 12093 bp, 11 predicted proteins | sample 359061 | NCBI WGS metagenome assembly AZIC01 (sample SAMN02429709, study PRJNA222657) | marine sediment metagenome | biome: Sediment sample; isolation source: sample MGS-MES from oil contaminated site at the harbour of Messina (Sicily... | place: Italy: Messine | collected 2011-04-30 | depth 1 m m
CACTGATTTTAGTACATAAAGCCAGCAGGACCAGACACCAGATGGAGCGGTCGGTCGTGTGGAAGCAGGGATTCGAGTCCGATTTCATCCATTGTGTCAATCCATAATGAGCCGGGAAGAACGCCCCTTTGATGGTGAAACCTGCCATCAGGATCAAAAAAATCCAGGGAGAGATCGTACTCCAGTAAGTTTCTGCCAGCGGGTACAACGCGACATCATTCACTGTACCCTGTAAGATTTCATTAAACTGAAATGAGACAGGCTGAGGTGTATCCAGCAGCAGTCCCTGCATCCGGGTATAACCGATTGACGCCAGCATCAAACCTGCCACGATTAATGCATCACCTGGAAACTGCAGATACATCGTACTTTCCAACAGGCGGATCGAGCGTGAACCACTCCAGATGCGGATCAGGCAGAGCATGCAAAATGTGGCAGACAGCAGGAAGGTGGCAAAACTGATGAGGTCATAAGACACAATCAGTCCCGCCAGTAACGCCTGTAGCAGCATGAGCAGGAAATAATGCCCTCGCGATTCAATCCCCATACGTCGGGAGAGCAGTATTAGCGCCGGCCACAGACAAGTAGGCAGTAACAGAAACCAGAGGGACAGGCGGTCTATCGTCCATTGAAAGTGCCGCGGAGTCTCTCCATGTAGTTGATTCATATCGGCTGCAGGCAGTTTCAGCATGATGGAAATGGCGCGGGTGGGACTCTCATCTTTCAACTCGGGTGTAGTCAGCACCGCAGCCAGAATCAGGCAGGAAATTAAAGTATTAGAAAACACGGTCCAGCGGTTGAACTCCAGTCCCAGCTGGGAAACTCCCCAGCCAAAGCAGGCACCTGCGATCGGCATGACGACCAGTAATGCAGGTGACAATGAAATCAGGGAGTTCAGGAACGAATTCATAAAGGACTCAAAAAACAATACAACGTTGTGAAAAGAGAAAGCAGCATAAAGCGGAACTTAAATCTGCAGCACCATCAGCACAAAAATAAGGATCGACATCGTAAAAATCAGAACCAGGGTCGGGAAGGAAGTCTGACCGTTCTGCATGTGACTCAATAATTGTCCCCAGTAACCGGGCAGTTTCTCCAGCGTGCTGCGGCTCAGGATTCCTGTCAGCCAGTCATCAAGCAAGGCCACGCACTTAACCAGGAAATTCACGGGCTGAATGATAGTTCGGTTCAGAATATCGGAGGCATAGTAATGAGACTCACCCAGTTTCAGCAGGGTGGGCGATACGCGTTTACCTGTCATTCCTGACGTTTTTGGCGCCGTCATCCAGGCCAGGATGAAAGCAAACAGGACGGAGAGAAAATAAAACGAACAGAATAACCAGTCTCGGTCAAAGGAGTTCTGAGTGGAACTCAATAGCGGCGACTGCCAGAACTGAGGTACCAATGGCAGCGGAAACAGCATCGCAATCGTCAGCAGGCAGATCAGACCGGTGATCCCCCATAGAAGCGACATGGGAAAAGGTTCGGTTGACTTTGTGGGGGGCTGCCGAGACAGACTGAAATAAAACCGGGCCAGTCCAAAAACATAAACCCCGACCAGGGGCAGTAGCAACCAGATCAGTACCTCGTCCCGTAACTCGGTTACCGACGCACGAGCCGAGATCAGAGGATTCAGCATTGCTCCCAGATCAATCAGGGCAGCAGCAAGCAGCAGGAGCAGACAGACTCGTATCGCGGGCAGAATGTCTCCAGGTATTGATTGCTGACGTTGCCAGCAGACCAGGGAAAGGAGTACGGAAATGACACCGGTTTGCACCACGATCAATGGCAACAGATCTGTGGGGAACTCTAAACCGCTGATTCCCAGAACCGCAACGATGATTCCCGTCAGCGTAGCAGTTAGCCAGCTTAGACATCGGTCCCAGTTTGATCCACGCATGAGAGTGAAAGCGGAAAATCCGGTGAGGACTGCAGAGATCATTGCCAGTTGCACCACTAATTTCTGGGTCGCTTCAATGGCGAATAACAGTGGGGCACAGCGTACTATTAAAAACAATCCAACCGGCATCGCCAGCAGATTCAATGCCGCCAGTGAACGACCGGGCCACGGCCGGGAGTTGCTGATTACCAGGGCAGAGGCAGGAAACAGTCCCAGGCGAGGGATCGCTGCCAGCAAAAGGATTACCCCCAGACCGGGTAATGCCACACGATTTTGCGCATGCACTGCCTGAATCGCTGCAGGCTGCAATGTTTTCACAAAATCCAGAGAAGAGAAATTGGAATGGATCAGAAATACTGCCAGCAGGAGCATCGCGTCGGAAAATGCATTCCAGCCCCACCAGTGTCGACTGATGTGTTCTCCTGCCAACTGATTCTGAAAATTCACTTCATACAGCAGATTCAGGCTGAAAGAGAGGATTAACCAGAAGAAAAATAATTCCAGAAAATTGGACGACAGTACAATTCCAGTTGCTGCACAAAAACCGAACAGATAGAGCGGCCATGAATAACGACTCCCAGAATCAATTCGATCTTCTGATTTGGGGCTCAGTAACAGGAAAAACAAAGACCCCAGTGAAATTAATCCGTAAAACGCCAGGCTGACCGGATCGAATATAACTCCGATCTGTAATTGAGGAGTTGATTGTCCAGCGAGCGTCAGCCAGTTCAGCAGTGTCAGCGAATAAGTCTGCTGCTCAAGGCGGGAGCTGAAAAAACAGAGACAGGTCACAGCAAGGAGGGACGTCAGAGACACGCCAGTCACTACTGGCCAGCGCGGCTTTCCTCGCAGGACGCCACAGGTCACCAGCGCAGCAATCAGCAACATCACAAACGGTGTGATCAGGCTTAATTGCAGGAGCACTGTGATCGTTTTATTCACCAGGACTTGTTCCTTGATCAGGGAATATATGATAGGAAGGCTCGGTCTCTGGTTCTGCTTCCCGTTTCGGCAGTGGTGACTGTCGTATCCTTCGTGACTGAATCATCAGGAATGACAGCAGGCTCAACAGCGGTATCAGAAACAGAACGATGAGTAGAAAGGAAAGACTTCCTTCCCGCGCACCACGCGACTGACCATAGGCGGCGCAGATCAGACCTGCTCCCTGCAGCCAGAGCAACAGAGAGAAGACCATCGAAAAGGCATTCCGCTGCAGGAGCATACCCAGAAAACCCAATGCAATCAGAAGAACGGCAACCAGTAAATTATTGTGTAACAGTGCAACCGGTGTCAGCAGAATCATGGTCACTCTCCCTGTTCTTCAGAAATGAAACGCGTGATTCCCACAAAGCTAACCAGAACAAATAAGAGCAGCACGATCAATGTCGGCCAGTGATCTGTCAACAACTGTCTTACCAGAAGTAGACTTTCCACTTCGGCAGTAGAAGGTACTGATGTCTGTCTGGTAGTGGGCCCCCATTCACGATGGATCACCCACAGGAATCCACACAGCAGCAGGCTGCAGGCCAGGCAAGCTAAAAACGGTTCACGAAATGATCCTTCCGGGTCAGCATCATCTGCCTGTGAATGTGGTTCTGAAATTCCCCGAAAAACTAACAGCAGCAGCATTCCCCCCGCTGTCAACCAGCAGAGCAGAACCAGTGGCATGATGTCGGCCTGCAGAAACAGCATCCCGCTACTGAGAAATGAGACAGTCGCGGCTGTCAAAGACCATTTCAAATCGGAAGACAACACCGCTGCCCCTCCGAACCCGATTACGATCAAACCGACGACGAACGGGCTGAACTGGGTGGTCAGTTTCTGGATCCCGCTGATACCTTCCACAAAGATTGGTTGCCCGAACCAGTAAAATAAAATACCGACCGCAAACAGGGATAACAGAGGCCAGCCCCACCGCAGCCTGGTCGCTGCAATTCTCTGCTGAGACTGCAGATTCAGGTATCCATAGATGCCCGTAATCATCAACAGCACCAGTACTGTCAGTGTCAGAAACAGCAGGTTATCACCCGTGCCAGGCAGATAAAATCTCAGGTCATCCATTCCACATCTGATCTTCAATAATGAGTACTGAATTAGTTTTTCACACTGGTTGTCAATTTGAGGTTGGCTTTCGGCAGCAGGAATCCGGCCCAGATCGCCAGCAGGCTGAAATTCAGCAGCACATGCATCAGGGGATCTGACATCCCCAATAGATGAAAGGCAACGAATGAAGCCGTGAGCGCGATCAAAGCCAGCCATAGAGTCAGCTTCCACAGCCGCTCCGGATCAAAACCACTGCGTTTCTGAAGAAACACTTTCAGCCGCAGGACAATGACCAGTAAGACCAGCGTGATCACCGCGAGGATTACGACTCTCCCGATTTCTATCCCGGTACTCTTCTCATTCAAAGGGGAAAAACAGCTATGACTGATGACGAGTGGTGCCAGGACCAGCAGACCAATCAGCATCCGCAGTTCTCGGATCCAGTTTTGCACCGGGCTCAGCCGGCGGTCAGGACAGGCATTGATTAATAAATAAGGACCAGTCCAGGCGAGCAGAAATGCGAGAGTTCCAGCAGGTTGAATAACAATCAGCCACAGCGAAGTCAGTCCTCCCTGAGCAGCATGGCTTGAATAGATCGGCAAATAAGCGACCACTGCAGCCCAGGCCAGTAACAGAGGCAGCCAGAAATAACTATTCAGAATCAGGGTCGTCGTACGAATACGTCGTCGCTCAGTGATTGCCAGGCTGACTTCACCGGCAATCTGCAGCAAGCTTAACAGACCCAAAATAAGCATGGGGGCAAAACGACTAGTGACCAGTGCCGGCTCAGTGGTTGGCTCAGCAATACGTATCAAGAAGTGGGTGGAAATCAAAGGAAGGAAGCAGAACGTCAACAGGCTGCACAGCAGCGAGAATAACAACAGATCGTATTCTGATCGATTTCGAATCTGCTTCTGTGCATGTGCAATCCTCCGCACCGCACACAGCAGACGTGCTTTGAACCCCGTTTCGGTTAAGGGGAAGGCCAGCTCTGCCAGAAAAAATGAGAGGATCAGGAGCATCACCAGCAAAATCGCCAGCCCCAGCAGAAGTAACGCTGTTTCAGCCATCAGTCATCTCCTCAGATTCTGATGACTGAGCGCGGAATGCTTCGTCGACAATTTGCGCCTCATGGAACGCAGAGAAATCTGCGAAATCAGTTTTCTGCACCGGTTCAGGGAAAGACAGCATGCCTGTCCAGAACGTCATTCCCCAGATCAGCAGCAGGGCACCTGCGAGCGTTATACTTACCGGATGATTCCAGGCTGCGGTCTGCGTGGTTATCCCCAACACCAGCAGCAGCGTTGGTACGACGATTAAGACTGCGGTAAAATTCCAGTACAGTCGTTGTAGAGTAGCAGGTCGAGAATCATCGCCGGGTAGAACCTTGGGTTCTGGTGCTACTTCCTCAATGTCTGCGGAACTGCGAAATCCGATTTTGATCGTAAACCACACGACCAGCGTGCAGCAGACGGCGAATAAAAAATATTTCAGAAAGAGAAACCAATCCATGGCGGACTTTCAGCGATATAATGAGGTACAATCATTGCGGTTTTGATCTTATTGACGATCAGCATCCCCTGCGGATTTTAAGTGAAACAACCGCCGATGCGAAATGTCTTCGCTCTTGTAAATCGTTTAAATGGAAAAAGTAATTCCCACTGTATCAGCATAACTGTTCCCTGTAATCGAAGTAAGTCCAGAGATTCTTTCTGGATCCGATTCTATCCGCTGAGTTGAAATATGATGACCGCTAATTCAGATACATTGATATTTGTCTATGGAACCTTAAAACGTGGCTTCTGCCGCGCACACAATCTTCAAGGTCAGACCTTTCTCTCTACTGCAAAAACCACGGCTGAATATACCATGTATAATTGTGGCACCTATCCCGGCCTGGTCAGAAATAATGGGGATGGTATCAGTATTCAAGGGGAATTGTGGCGCGTTGATCACAGGGCACTGAAACTGCTGGACGAAGTTGAAGGCGTCGCCGAGAATCTGTATCAACGTGGTCCGATTCAGTTAATACAACCCCAGGTCACTGAAACAGTAGAGGCCTACTTTTACCAGAGACCTGTCAACCAAATGCCTGTTATAGGTGATAACTGGTGTTAATGAATTGAATTAACACGGAGACGCTTGTGGTATCGCGTCTGTTTCTGGAAAATGAATTTCATTAAATCTCTTTGCTGTCAGGATCAGATTCATGACTACACAGGCCGCCGATCGTAGAAAACTCTCTTATGCGACCTTACAGGAAATTATTGACGATGCCACTCGGTTGACTGCTGCAGATGCACCTGTCACGGGCAACTGGTCGAAAGGGCAGATCTTTGATCACCTGGCGCGGCTCATGGATTATTCTCTGGACGGTTTTTCATTCAAGCTGCCCTGGTTCTTTCGAGTTCTCGGGAAACATTATTTCAAATCTCGCATTATGAAAAATGGCATGTTGCCCGGCATCAAGTTAAAAGGGGATTCCGGAAAAGCTTTACTCCCTGATGCCGTCGATGATCAGGCTGGTCTGGAACATCTGCGGAATGCCATTCAGCGACTTATCTCAGAATCACAGCGTTTTCCCAGTCCCTTCTTTGGTGAACTGAGTCGGGAAGAATGGGATCTGCTGCATCGTCGTCACGCAGAACTGCATATGAGTTTCATCGCGGAGCCATAGATTCGATTCCCGCAGTTGAGAATCATTTCGAATGGGGATGACGGTTGGTAGTGATGCCATCTTGCTCTGTTTATAATTCATACATGTGAATTATCTCAGTAGAACGGATCAGACGGGAAAAACAGCAGATGTCAGAGACAGAATCAGTGAAAGTCGTTATCGTCGGAGGGGTCGCCGGCGGGGCCAGTGCTGCGACGCGCGCCAGACGCTGTAATGAAAACGCGGAAATCGTTCTGTTCGAGAAAGACGAATACGTCTCTTTTGCTAATTGTGGTCTACCTTATTACATCGGCGGAGAAATTACCGAACGCAGTCAACTGCTCGTTGCCACACCCGAACTTTTTAAAAACCGCTTCAATATCGATGTCCGCACGAAACATCTGGTGCAGTCCATCGATGTGGAAAATAAAACAGTATCCGTATTGAATCAGGAGACAGATGAATCTTGCACTGAGGCCTGGGATCGACTGATCCTTTCTCCCGGTGCCACTCCCATTGTCCCCCCACTGCCGGGCATCCACGCGAAGAATGTATTCACGCTCCGTAACCTGAATGACACAGATGCCATCAAAGGCTATATCGAACAGCACAACTGTCAGCGTGCCGTTGTGGTGGGGGCCGGTTTTATTGGCCTGGAAATGGTCGAGCAACTGCATCACCTCAAAATGCAAACGGACCTGGTCGAACTGCAGCCACAGGTACTTCCGCCACTCGATCCCGAGATGGCACAGTTGATTCAGAACGAACTCGTTGCACATGACGTCAATCTGCATCTGGGGACCGCATTGGAAAAGGTGAATGTTGAAAATGAGACTGCCGTGGCGGTCGAACTGGAGAATGGCACGACGATTGAATCCGATCTGGTTATCCTCGGAATCGGCGTAGCACCTGCGACGGGGCTGGCGAAAGCGGCCGGTCTTGAAATCGGAAAGTTCGGCGGTATTTCCGTTAATGAATTCATGCAGACCTCCTGTCCGGAGATCTACGCTGTTGGTGATGCTGTTGAATACATGCATGGCGTGCTGATGCAACCTCTCCGCATTCCACTTGCCGGACCTGCAAACCGCGCTGGCCGAATCGCCGGTCAACATGCAGTAACCGGATCTGCCGACCCCATGATGTCTCCCGTGGGCACAGCAATCGTCCGCGTGTTCGGCTTAACAGCCGCCATGACCGGCTTGAGCAAGAAGTTTGCTGAAAAGGCTTCTCGCGCGAATCGTTCAGTGATCGTCGTTCCCAAACATCACGCCGGCTACTATCCCGGCGCAGAATCACTGTTTCTCAAACTGACCTATGATCCGGAAACCGAACGGGTTTTAGGCGCTCAGGCCATCGGGAAAGCAGGCGTCGATAAACGCATCGATGTCATCGCGACAGCTTTGAAATTCCGGGCTTCCATCCGTGATCTGGCCGGTCTGGATCTGGCTTATGCACCCCCGTTCGGCTCGGCGAAAGATCCCGTACACATCGCCGCCTTCGTAGCCGGAAACGATCTGGATGGACTTGCCTCTATTGTTGAAGTGGATGCCGACCTCGATGCATTTCAGATTCTCGACGTCAGATCGGACAGGGAAGTCGAGACGTTCCGCTTTCCCAACATTATTCATATCCCCGTCGACGAACTCCGCCAGCGACTCTCGGAACTCGATCCAGAAAAACCGATCGTTACTGTCTGCCACACCGCCCTCCGGGCATACATCGCGACCCGCATCCTCAAACAGTCTGGTTTCAAAGATGTCCGCAACCTCACCGGCGGTATGCTGATGCAGCGTTATGCTCGACCGGAAATATTTAAATCCAATCAACCCGGTTAACAGGAATTAACGAAACAGTTCTCAAGGCCAGTCCGTCCGCTCATGCAGAGAAATGCCTGCTCACTTTTAATATGACGATCAGTCACAATCGAGATCAGGTAGAGGCAGGCAGGTTATTCACCTAATGCCTGCAGGACCTCTTTGGCATTTGCCCGACCTCCATGCGTTTTGCTGATTTTGGCATACTTGATCTTGCCATCCTTGTCGATGACGAATGTGGAAGGATACGCGGTTTCCCGTTTGGCATTCCATCGCAGGTGGTATGCGTTTGTAAATTTGTAATCCGGATCGACCAGGAAATAAAAGTTTTCAGGCAGACTCTGGTCGCGAATGAATTCGTCGGCCCGTTTCTCCAGATCTTTGGCGGCACCAGGGTACACCATGACCACGCTGGCTTTCGCTTTCTTAAATTTAGCGGCGTTTGCGATGAACTGGCCTACCTGCCGCGTACAAACGGGACATTGATATTCCGGGTAACCCCGCAGCACCAGTAACACGACCGGTCCCTTTTTCAGTTGTTCGGATAAAGAAACTTTCTCCCCTTTGGGAGTCGCCAGCTGAAAATCTTTCGCTTTACCTCCGACAACAGGTACAGCCGCTTCTTTTGCCGCGGCATCAACTGACCTCAAGTTTCCAGAAGGGATGAAGAAGAAAAGAATCAACATGGTAACACTAAACGAGCGGACTGTTTTGAGCGAGTACATAGCGATCAGCTCCTGAAGAAAAATGAATAGAAAGCCATACGTTGCTGTGATTACATGCAGCCAAAATGTAAAGCCACATTAATATCATAGCCATCTACGCCCGTCAGACATGTGAAATTCTGATGTAAAATCTGAACCGGAGATTTTAGCTTCACCCCGACGCTGTATCAGGGATTGGACTGCAATACGCCAATCAACCGCTCGACTTCCCGGTCGAATACGGCGGGGTCGCTTTCGTTTTTCTGGAAATCAGCGGCAACTCGATTGCAGAGCACCTCTTTTTGCTGATGTTCCCAACTGCCAAACAAATGCTGATCCAGATTCAAAGGCAATAGCGAATGAATCACGTTGGTGTCGCGTTTAAACTCACGGTCCTCATTATCAAACGCGCGTTCAATTTCCACGTTCACCCACTCACTCTTCAATGAATGCTGGGAAGTACATAGCAAAACCTTATCCAGGATCTTCATACCGCGATTACGATTAATAGGGGGGGCCGCTGCAGTGAGAGTCTGTTTCTCATCCAGCCAGCAGCGAATGCCTCTCGACTGAAGTGCCGCGTAGAGTCGTTCAGCAAAGGCAGCATCTTCCGGGCTGTAACAGATAAAACACGAAAAGAAATCCAGGGCCGTCTGTTCAAAATGACCAGCGATGTACTCAATCAGTTCATTCGACAGCCCACATCCTCGCAGAAACGCTGCCGGAATATGACCGCGGGAACTCATCAGTGTATCCATTCCCAGAGTACTCGGCCCCCCGTGTGAAACCAGTTCCAGGTTCACAGCGCGGGAGAGATCAACGTTGACCCACAGCGTATTTCGGGATCGTGCTCCATTAAAATCCACTTCACGTAGATTCGATCCGTGAAAATTAGCCCAGCTCAAATCTGCATTACATAAATCTGCAAAACACAAGTCGGCCTTTTCCAGGTTGGATCCAGCCAGATTCGCTCCCACCAGGTCGGCACCACTCAGGTCAGCTCCTGTTAAATTCGCACCGCTGAGATCGGCTCCTACCAGGTTCGTTTCCGTCAAGTCTGCACCACTCAGGTCGGCGCCACTCAAATCCGGTTTGATATCCGGATTCTCAGTCCGCCAGCGATCTATGGACACAGCGCCGGTTCGAAACACATCTACATACTCAGAATTCGCCACAACCACTTCCTTGGACCAAATGAAATAAAACCGGCTCCCATTCTGACAATGACACCAGCGAACTGCAATTCACTACACAACGGTTCTGTAAAAGCAATCAAGTCTTAACAGATCCAGGTGAGGTAAAACTGATGGATCAGTCATTGTGAATGTAAGACGAAGTGATTCATCGCGAACGGGATTTCATCAGCGAACTCATTCGGGTCAAGTATGAGTTGGTACTGGTTACTGACTCACTCCCAGCCTTCCAGCACAATCTTGCCGATGGTACGACCTGCTTCCAGCGTCTTATGTGCTTCTCGAAGATTTGCTGCGTTGATGGGGGAGAGAACCTGATTGGCGGTACAGGAAATGTTGCCAGCATCAATCCATTTCGCAACTTTATTTAACAGGTGATGCTGCTGAATCATATCCGGCGTTTCAAACATGGACCGCGTAAACATGAATTCCCAGACAAACGTTGCCGATTTCGTCTTCATCATTGACTGAGCCAGAGGCTTACTGTTTTCGACGATCGAGACAATCTTGCCTTGCGGACGAATCAGATCAACCACAGACTCCCAGTGCTGGTCCGTATTATTGAACAGTGCAATCGAATCAACATACTTCAAGCCCAGCGCTTCAATCTGCGGACGCAGGGGGTCATAATGATTGACCACATGGTCGGCTCCCAATTGTTGTACCCACTCCACCGATTCAGGTCGCGACGCTGTCGCAATCACTGTCAGGCCCGCCAGCTTCGCCAGTTGAATTCCAATCGAGCCCACGCCCCCGGCTCCTCCGATAATTAACAGCGTCTCACCGGAATTGGCTCCCTCATCATCCAGTTCCAGTCGTTCAAAAAACGCTTCATAAGCTGTGATTGATGTCAACGGAATCGCTGCCGCCTGCGCGAAAGTGAGCGACTTCGGTTTCGATCCGACAATTCGTTCATCGATCAATTGCAATTCGGAATTACATCCGGGCCGCGTAATATCACCTGCATAGAACACCTCATCCCCCGGTTGAAACAGTTCCACTTCGGGGCCAATGGCTTCCACAATGCCCGCTGCATCCCAGCCGAGCACTTTGGGTTCGGGCTCAACCTGATCCTTTGGTGCCCGGACTTTGGTATCCACCGGATTGACGGCAATTGCTTTGATGGCTACCAGCAGGTCTCGCCCCACAGGCTCAGGTTTTTCCAGTTCCACATCCAGCAGTGATTCAGGATCTTCGATGGGCAAATACCGAGTCAGGCCAACAGCTTTCATAACGGTGTTCCTTCCGCACGTTTAAAATTCAAATAGATTCCTGGTTGATCATGTTCTTACGATTGCCGGGGAAAATCAAGCAAGTTCGCGGCTCGATCTTATACTGAAAGGCAACAAGCTCTAACCCAGATTATCAACCAGACCACCCTCCACGCGTAACGCTGCTCCTGTTGTCGCTGACGAAACAGGCGAGACAGCATAAGCCACCATCGCAGCGATCTCAGTCGGTTCAATAAACCGCTCGATCAAAGAATCAGGACGGAAGCGACGAATGAACTGCTTCCGCATCTCTTCTGCTGACATCCCTTCATCTTCCGCAAGCTGTGCCACGAATTCGGCAACTCCCACCGTCCACGTCGGCCCCGGGAGTACCGCATTGACATTCACGCCGGTCCCTCGCAGTGTCTTCGCCAGTCCCCGCATCACAGCCAGTTGCGCGGTTTTTGTCATTCCGTAGTGCACCATTTCATCGGGAATGCTGATGCCTGACTCGCTGCTGATGAAAATGATCCGTCCCCAGCCACGCTCTTGCATCCCCGGTGCCAGCGCAC
>AZIC01004886.1_pt1 | contig 12089 bp, 10 predicted proteins | sample 359061 | NCBI WGS metagenome assembly AZIC01 (sample SAMN02429709, study PRJNA222657) | marine sediment metagenome | biome: Sediment sample; isolation source: sample MGS-MES from oil contaminated site at the harbour of Messina (Sicily... | place: Italy: Messine | collected 2011-04-30 | depth 1 m m
CAATCAAAATATTCAACAGCCATAGAGGAGCCTTGCTCACTATGAACTGCAAGTTGCCCGAAATCTAATAAATAGTGAAATAAAGTGTCTATGATTCGATGAATTATAGTTTTTAGTAGATTTTGATGTGATGGCTACTTTTTATCATAGTGAATTAAAATAGGTTTTAGCTTTAAGACATTTAATGGATAATAAATTTATCCGTCATAATTTGAATTATGTGTAATTAGGAAGCTGGTCATGAAATCTATTTTCTTAAGCCTAGTCCTAGTATGTTTGAGTGTGCTTTTATTCGCGTGTGATAATGATGTCCATAATCACTCTAAAAATATAACAGGAAAGCAATTATTTGAATTACATTGTGCTAGCTGCCACAACTCTGACGGTACTGGACAGTTTTTGCTTGGTGTTCCTTCAAATCGAGATACAACCTTAATTAATAGTTATATTCGCGACAAAATGTTGCATGGTTCTGGTACTGATTCAAGTATGCCGATATTTGCCGCTATGCCCGAAAAAGAAGCAATAAAAATAGTTCAATATTTACGAAAGTTAGCTAAGTAGCACTGCTCTTATTTAGTAAAGTTTCAAACTCTTCAATTGGAATTGGTTTACTGAATAAGTAACCTTGAAAGTGTTTGCAGCCTTCTAGTAATAGAGCTTGCTTCTGTTCGATAGTTTCAACGCCTTCTGCAATGACACCAAAACCTAAACTATGTGCCATGGCTATAATAGTTTGAACAATCACTTGATCGCTCACATCAGTAACTAGGTCTCGAACAAACGATTGATCGATCTTAAGTTGATTGAGTGGTAGTCGTTTCAGATATTGTAGCGATGAATAGCCTGTACCAAAATCATCTAAAGAAAATTGAATGCCTAGTTTAGCGATATGATTCATCTTATTGATAATTTCATCGTTATTGTTGAGAAGCAGGCTTTCTGTTAATTCAAGTTTGAGCTTTTCTGGGCGAATATTATATGAATTAATAAGCATTTCCAGTTCAGGTAAAAACTCTTTTTGATGAAATTGTTGGGCACACACATTGACTGATAGCACCAAGTTTTTGGTTTGTTCACTTTTTTCCCACTCTTGAATTTGCTTACAGGCCGTGGCTAAAACCCATTTACCAATCGGTATGATTAGCTCTGTTTCTTCCGCGATAGAAATAAAGTGGAAAGGGGAAAGAACGCCTCGTTTTGGATGGATCCACCGGATTAAAGCTTCGGCACCAATTACCGATTCATTTTCATCGATTTGTATTTGGTAAAACAAGCTAAATTGTTGAAAATCAATGGCTTGCTCTAACTCTTTCTCTAATGCTACACGAGATGTAATTGTTGTCTGCATATCCTCTGAAAAGATACGAAATGCATTTCTTCCGCTATCTTTAGCTTGATACATTGCAATATCTGCTTGCTTTAACAGTTCATCGACAGTTGTTTTTTGCTTATGGAAGAGCGTTGTGCCAATACTTGCACTACTATTATATTCATGATTTCTCAATCGATATGTTTGATTGAGGGCGGTCACCAATTTGTGGGCCGTTTTCTCTGCATAGCATGCAGCTTGTTCACGATCATTGCCCAGATTCTCAAGTAAAACAACGAATTCATCTCCCCCAAATCGGGCTATAGTATCTTCTCTTCGTAGATTTGAGGATATACGAGCTGCTACTTGTTGGAGTAGGACATCCCCTATAACGTGTCCTAATGTGTCATTTAGTGTTTTGAAATAATCAAGATCAATAAATAATATTGCACAGTAATTATCGCTTCGAACATTGCTTGTTATAGAATGGTTTAAACGATCGATTAAAAGTCTACGGTTAGGGAGTTGTGTTAATGGATCATAAAAAGCCAGGTTTTCAATCTCTTTTATTGCGGCTAATTCAGACTGTTTACGCTCCGTTATGTCATAAAATGTGATGGGATCATCCGTAGTAGTGCTTGCTGACAAGCTAACTAAGACCGTCTTTATTTCTCCATTTTTACAGTGAAAGTTAACTTCTAAAGGCATTAATGAATCTTTAGATGACTTGAACTCATTGAAGTACTTATTCCATTGAACTTTAATTTGATCACGGTAGGTCTCATCAGGATAAGCGTTTAACCACCAATCTTCATCCGTTCTTAAGTCAGCAAGTGTGTAGCCAAACAGTCGAGTAAAGGCTGAGTTTATGAAAACTACCTGCCTATGCTTATTATTCAACACGTAGGGTATCGGAGCGTCCTCAAGATACTGTTTAAACTTGAGATTAGTGAGTGCTGAGTTCATCAGTGTTTTGATAAATGTAAACAATAATATGAACAGTACTGTTGCTGATAGCAATAGGTAGGAACGTGTCAGCCAAATGTCATCAGGCGCGGCTGTCCAGTCTCCTACGGGCCTTGCTGCTATTACCCAAGACCCATTGGGTAGAGCTATAGTGCTTTTAATATGGCGACTTTGGAATAAAGAGGGATCGCCAAAAAACACATCGCCATCAGTGCCCAAACCGTCTTTTCCTCGAATACTGATTTCAATTGGTAAGTTGGGATTCAATAATCCACTTTGTTCGAAAAAAAGATCAGCATCAATGACGGCAGAAATGATTCCCCAAAAATATTCATGCCCAGAGCTATCGTCAATGAATACTGGAATTCTAGATATTAACCCTGTTCCTCCTTGAACTAATTTAATAGGACCTGCCAACGATAAGGTCTGTGAGTTTTTTGCTCTAAGTACAGACTTTAGTTGCTCTGGTTTAGTTCTATAATCCAAGCCCACCGCTAATTCATTACCTTTGATAGGGTACATATATCGAATAACAAGGTCGGGTGCCGCAGCAATATTTCGTAACTGCGTGTTATTAACCAATACTTGTTTGGCTGCAGAGGAAAATTGCTGCTGAGACAAGGTTGGGTTGATTGCAAAAATGGAGGGGAGCCCTTTGACCACCTGAATATTATTATAAAGGTTTAGTACTAGTTTATTGTGGATCTCGTAGAGGCTATGAGTAGTTTCTTCATGAGAAGAAGCTATATGTGCATCTCTGATAAGTTTGTCTGCATAAAGCCCGCCGCCGAGTAGAGATAGTACAAGGATGGTGATTAGCAGATAGAATTTAATTTTGGTATTAGTCATTTAATCGTCATTATACAGATTAATAACCTTATAATTACCGAGACTATTCAAATGCCTAGCCCATAGTTGTCGATGAGTACTGGTATTAATGAGCGGTAGTGCTTTTTCTGCATACTGTTTAATTGCTTTATGGAGTATATATCGACTCATAATCAAGCTATGAGTCATTGCATGGCCTGAAACAACTCATTAACTAAATGACTAAGAAAGTAATGGACTCCAGATAAGCCAGTAAATATATACAATGAAAATGAAATGACTTAGAAAGTTCCTCAGCATTGAAAAGTAAAAGTAGGTTTTATTGACAATTAGTTAGCTGGCTAACTATAATTGACAGCATGCTGCAATTACAAGATTTACCAGATACTAAAATACTCAATAAATTCGCACATCGTTACCCCGATGCGAATATTGAGCACGTCTTGCACTTTTTAACATTATTACGAGTTGGCTCTGATTTATCAGATGTCCTTGATCGTTTTTTGACGGGCTATGGTTTATTACAAGGTCGCTGGTGGGTATTAATTCTTTTAATGCGTGAACAAGACTTGATGTCGACACCATCATCATTGGCTGAAAAAGCGGGTGTTTCACGAGCAACGATGACGGGACTTATTGATGGTTTGGATAAAGAAGGTCTGATCATGAGAGTTACTGATGTGAATGATAGGCGTAAGTTACAGATAAAACTTACCTCAACTGGACAAGCGAAGTTGGATGAAGTTATGCCAGAGTATTACAGACGAGTGAGTGAGTTAATGTCAGTTTTATCATCAGAACAAAGTGAATCATTAATTTCATCACTGACAAAATTACAAAATAACAGCGACGTATTTAAATAGTTTTAACTTATTAGTTAGTTGGCTAATTAGTTTGCGTCAATTCAGGTAACCGAGGAGAAAAAATGAAAAAATTATTATCAACACTAACGCTATGTAGCTGCATTGTAGGTGGTTCAGTAGGCTCTGCTATGGCAGGTGATACTAGTCCTGAAACAATATTACAAACGGTTAATGCTAACTGGAATGCTACTTTTAATAGTGGTGATAGTGCTAAGTTAGCAACGCTTTATACTGAAAATGCGACTCTTTCCCCTGGTAATGGTGAAATCCTGCTTGGGCAAGATAAAATTGGCGAACTGTTCAAAAGTTTTATCGATAATGGTGTTCATAACCATACTATAGAAACGGTTGAAGCGTATCGAGATAACGGTCAGATAGTGCAGCTTGGAAAGTGGAGAGCGGAAGGTGTTAATGATAAGCAAGAAGCGATCAGCTTTGGAGGTGTACTTATGACAGTTATTCAACAGAATGCTGAAGGTGCTTGGTTAACGCAGTCACATGTATGGAATATGGGTAATTAATTAGAACTGGCAGGCTTCTTCTTATGAAGGAGTGTTAGTTAGTCTATCAAATTGAAAGCCGTAGTGATTGAGTTTATTACGGCTTTCTATTTGATGGTTCTCTTCAGCCTAGCATAGTGCACAATTTAACCTCGAAACAGGTGGAGTGAAGCCAACATTAACAAATAGGCGATGATAGTTAGAGCTATTGATATACCTAGACTGAGATAAAAGTTGAATTCGTGTTTAAGAAGTATCGGTAGGGTGAGAAACAATACAAGTGAAGGCAGAACTAACCATACAATGTTAGAGGCTAATGCAATGACTTTGGTTGTATCACCACTCTCGTGATACAACCAAATCATAGCAATAATGGATACCATGGGTACTGAAGCTAAAATCGCGCCCATCATGGAGCTCCGTTTTGCAACTTCAGAAATAGCAACGATGAGCACTGCACTCAGAGCTATTTTACTTATGTAGTACCACATACCGAGTTCCTTTTATTTTCTGCGCTTATCACTTCTGCGATGGAACAGCAGATATAGGGCTGGCAATACGACTAGTGTCAGCAGCGTTGATGATACGATCCCTCCGACAACTACTGTTGCTAGAGGTCTCTGCACTTCTGCACCTGTGCCTGAGTTCATCGCCATGGGTATAAAGCCGAGACTGGCAACGAGTGCGGTCATTAATACTGGACGTAGGCGCTGCATCGCTCCGTTTCTAACAGCAATTAGTAGTGTGCCACCTTCATCTCGCAACTGCTTGATAAACGATAGCATTACAATGCCATTCAGGACGGCGATACCTGATAAGGCTATAAAGCCGACAGCCGCTGAAATTGACAAGGGCATATCCCTAACTGTGAGCGACAATATGCCACCCGTCAGAGCTAATGGAATTCCGGTGAAAACCAGTAATGCATCCTTGATGGATTTAAAGGCGCTGATCAATAAGCCCAGAATCACCAGTAAGGTGATTGGTACAACAATGGATAGTCGTTGGGTGGCTGACTGAAGTTGCTCAAATGTACCACCGTAGTCGACCCAGTAACCCGCAGGTATATCAAGTTGCTGGTTGATAGTGTTTTGAAGATCGGTGATAAATGAACCGAGATCACGATCGACAACATTAGCGGAAACTAATACATGTCGTTTACCACTTTCACGATTGATTTGGTTAGGGCCGATATAAGTTTTGATGTTAGCAATCTCACCTAGTGGTACGTAGGAAAGATCAGGATCCTCACTATTTGTTAGTGCTACCGGGAGTTTAGAAAGGTAATCAATGTTCTGTCGTTTATCATCAGTCAGTCTGACAACCAGTTTAAAACGACGATCACCTTCATAAATGAGCCCAACGTCCTGTCCTCCGATGGCCGTTTTTACGGTCTGCTGCATATCACTGACATTCAGTCCCAGAAGAGCAAGGTGGAAGCGATCAGGCTCAATTGATAGCATGGGAAGTCCCGTTATTTCCTCCATACGGACATCAGCAGAACCCTCAATAGAAGAAATCAGGTCAATGGCCGATCTGCCCACCATATTGAGTTGCTCCAAATCGTCACCGTAAATTTTTACAGCAACATCAGCTCGAACACCTGCAATCAGTTCATTGAAACGCATCTCAATAGGTTGAGTGAACTCGTACTTATTACCGGGAACCACTTCTACTGCTTGACGAAGCTCTGCAAGAAACTCAGTTTTAGTTTGAGTGGGATCGGCCCAATCTGAACGTGGTTTGATGATTAAAAAGGTATCTGCCACACTCGGTGGCATTGGGTCTGTTGCGATGTCTGGTGTGCCGATTTTGGCGAAGACTCGTTCTACTTGATCAAACTCTCGAATTACTGATTCCAGTTGGTTTTGCATACCTACAGCTTGCTCAAGACCCGTACCACTAATACGGAGGGCATGAAGTGCGACATCACCTTCATCTAGTTTGGGTAGAAACTCTGTGCCCATACGTGTTGATAGGCTTGCTACCCACACCACAAAAAGCAGTGCAGCGAGGCTCACTATTAATGGCATTTTCATAGTAAAGCTGAGAAACGGGCTGTAAATCATTCTGGCGCCACGCATCAGCAGGTTTTCTTTGTGTTGGATGTTACCGCTCACAAAAATGGCGATAGCAGCTGGGACAAATGTGACGGCTAGTATAAGAGCGCCTGTCAATGCAGCAATGACTGTAAAGGCCATAGGCTCGAACATCTTAGCTTCTACACCGCCAAGAGCGAACAGTGGTAGATAAACCAACATGATGATGAGTACCCCGAACACTGCGGGATTAAAAACTTCTCGAGTACTGTCTGTAACTTCCACTAGACGTTCTTGAAGAGTGAGTAAGCGGCCCAGACGCTGTTGTGCGAGTCCAAGTCGACGCAAAGCATTTTCAACCACGATGACAGCGCCATCGACAATCAGTCCAAAATCTATCGCACCCAGACTCATTAGGTTGCCAGAGACACGGTTGCTAACCATGCCAGTAATTGCAAATAGCATACTGAAGGGAATGATAAGTGCCGTAATGAATGCTGCACGGAAATTACCCAGCAAGGCAAATAGTACGACGATGACTAAAATCGCACCTTCTAGCAGGTTTTTTTGCACCGTAGCGATGGTGTCTTCAACCAGTTTAGTGCGAGTGTATACTGCTTCAGCTTTGATGCCTTCTGGCAGGCTACGGTTAATCACCGTCAATTTTTCTGCTACCGCCTTAGAAACGATACGACTGTTTTCACCCATCAACATCAATGCCGTGCCGAGCACGGTTTCTTTACCATTGTGAGTGGCTGCACCAGTACGTAATTGCTTGCCTAGGAATACCTTTGCAATGTCAGCGATAGTGATAGGCATGTCATCACGTTTAGCGACAACGACATTTTCGATGTCTTCCAGTGTTTGTAGCTGCCCCGGTGAGCGGACGAGCCACTGCTCACCATTGGGTTCGATATAGCCAGCACCTATATTTTGATTATTGTTTTGCAGTGCTTCGGCTACATCTGCCAGTGTGAGCTTGTAGGCAATCAATTTAGCAGGATCGGGTGCTACTTGATATTCACGTTCAAAACCACCGACACTGTTGATTTCTGTCACTCCTGGCACTTTGACCAGCTGCGGACGTATGATCCAGTCTTGAATGGTTCTCAGGTCTTCTGCTGTATAGGGTTTGCCATTTTCATTGACAGCACCTTCTTCAGCACTAATGGCATAGGTGAATATTTCCCCTAGTCCACTTGCTACCGGTCCGAGTTGTGGTTCTATACCCTGCGGCAATTCAGACCGAATGGATAACAAACGTTCGCTGATTTGCTGACGGGCAAGGTAAATATCTTTGTCATCTTCAAATACTACCGTCACTTGAGATAAGCCATAACGTGAAATGGAACGTGTATATTTCAACTCAGGCAAACCGGCCATTGCCGTTTCAACTAAATAGGTGACACGCTGTTCAGATTCGAGCGGTGAATAGCCTGCTAGTTCAGTGTTGATCTGTATCTGTTTATTGGTAATGTCAGGTACGGCATCAATGGGTAGTTTGTAGATGTTATAAATACCAAGCCCTGTGATAAGTAGAGTCAAGAAAATCACCAACCAGCGCTGGTTTATCGCAAAGCGAATAATAGAATCAATCATTGTCCGCTCCTAATGGTTGTGGCTGGCGCCATCTTTTAAAATTTCTGCCTTGAGGAGATAACTATTGTGGGTGACATAGTCGGAGCCTTGCTTAAGTCCACTTTTAACTTCGATATAATCTTGATCCTGACGACCAAGATCGACCATCCTGACTTCAAAGACATTACCAAAACGAGCAAATACAACAGGCATGTTACGGAACGTTTGTAAGGCTGATCGCTTCACAGCTAGAGCTACTTCGACACGATCAATGACGACCTTTGCCATCACATGCATGCCAGGACGCCAATCGCCATTAGGATTAGCGATAGTTGCTCTAGCTCGAGCAATATGACCGCCAGTCATTTGTGGGGATAGATAATCCAGCTTACTTTCGACAGAATGTTCATCATGTAAATCACTAATGATGACGGGCATACCTTTGGAGATTATTTCAATGTCTTGAGGAAACATCGACATTTCGACCCAGACGCTAGATAAGTCACTGACCTCAATTAAGGTTCCCATATCAGTGTGATCGCCACGTTTGACCGGACGAAGGGTGATTTCACCTGAAGCAGGGCTTGTTACAGTATAAGTCTGTAAGTTTTGTTGATTAAGAACGGTGAGCAGGCGCTGCCCTTTCTTGACTTTGTCACCAGTTTCGACATCAACCGACTGAACAATACCAGCGTATGGTGCATGAACATGGAATACCATGTCTTCTGATTTACTGATAATGCCATAGACCATATTGGTGACAGTGAGCGTTTTAGGGCCGGCAGTTTCAGTTTTTATCTCAGACAGTTCGAGTAATCGAGGTGGAATCTCTGTGCGGCCTTCGTAGCTTTCAAAGTGCCAATGATAGTCACCGCCTTTGTAACTTGCATTGACCTCTACGTCGAATGAATGTGGTTCTACAATCACAGTATCACCCAACAAATAATCTGCTTCCGCATTGAAATCGATGAGATCTTGTTGTCCTCCTGTGCGGTTGAGGCTAACAGTCATTGTGATTTCATCAGGTTTGAGAGCAGATCCATCTTTTAAATAGGGGTAAATGCGTAACTCAGGTGGTATGCCTGACTCAAAAATTGTGAATTCTAGGTTTAATTCATCGCTTTCTAGCAATTTACCACCACGTGGGCCTTCTGGCGTTGCTTCGTGCGCCGTATCGTCATGACCATGGTCTCCAGCGGCAAATAATGGCATGTGAAATAGCAATGCCAAAACAAATAAGTATGATTTCATGATTTATTCCTTGTTCGCAGCTTGAAGCGTTAGATCATGTCCGCTCAGGCGCTCTAATTCTAGATATTGGAGGTGGATAGCGTGTTGGGCTTCGATGCGTTTCCGTTCAATATTAAATAGTTCATCTTGGGCATCAACCCATTGTAAAACGCTATATAGACCGATTTGATAGCCTTGCTTTACCTCGTCGAGTAAGGAATATGCTACTGGTTGTAAATCAGAACCAATGAGCTGAAGTTGCTTGAGGTTATTCAACATAGCTGAATGGATCCGTTGCAGCGACGTCTCAAGGCGTATTTTCATCATATCCTGATGAGCAAGGCTTTTCTCATACAAGGCCCGCGCTGTGGCAATGTTGCCTTGATTGCTATTTTGCCATTGTAACGGCATGGAAATATTGAACACGAAGGCATTGTCATTATTGGCATCTAAACGCCTAATCCCAGCACCAACCGTGATGTTAGCTTGCCCCTCGGCGTGTGCCAAAGCTAGTTGGGTTTCATTAGTACGGGCTTGTGTAACAGAAAGTAAATAATCAGGTGCTGATTGAACGGCTTGACTGAGGCTTTCCAGAGTTGGCGCAGAAGGTATTTGACTTAAGTCACCTACGACCTCGGTGAAATCAGCGCTTTCAGCCCAGTTAGCGGCTAGTACATTCAATGAATGTGCATGCTGGGCCTTCAGTGCAGAGTGTTTGGCCTGTGATTTAGCTAACCTCAGTTGCATGCGCATGACATCTGCCTTGCTTACTACACCGGCATTGGCACGCCGTTCGATTACTTTTAGCGCTGCCTGTTCTGTTTTAATTCGCTGACTATTCCAAGTCATCAAATGTTGAAGACGAAGTGTTTGATAGTAATCACGCAGCAAGCTAGCAATGATATCCAGTCTTTTGACTTCATACTCTTGCTGTATAGCCAGAGTTTTACGGTCAACAAGGTCGATACGTTTTTCCCGCTTTTGACCCAACTCAATGACCTGACTTAATGATAAGGTCAATTCATGCCCAGCTAGAAAACGACTGTCGCCAGTGCCAAATATATTTTCCACATCGACGTGCAATGTTGGATTGAGTTTGAGTCCTGCCTGAATGGCTTGGCCTTCAAGTGCACGAACATGATAAGGGTAGAGCTGTAACTCTGGGTTTGCTTCGAGTGTGCGAGTGACTGTCGTTGATAATTCAATGGCAAAAGTGAGGCCTGATTTTGCTGACAGTAGTAATAATGCCGCGATACAAATAGCGCGACGATTCAATAGTAATTTCATAGTCCATTCCCATAACGATACTTACGCATGTAGCGTAAAAAAAGTAATTGTTCGAGATGAATTAAGCGTTGGGTGGTGGAATTGGCGGAGAGTAGGTACGAGAAATTAGCTGTGATGGGTAATCTTCACTAGCCAAACTGACAGGTCGTGTTAGTGAAAACGACTCTAATTCAACTAAATCGCCGACAACTTGCAAGTTGAAATGATGGGCATGTTCTGCTTCAACATCATGACTTTCATGCTGGTGTTCGAGCGTATCGTGTTGATGCTCACCAATGTGCAAAAATGCCGACGCACTAGCCGAGAAGACCATGCAGAAAGTAAGCATTAGAGATATTAGGTGAAGACGTTTCAAAGGTTATCCGCCATTTTAGGTGAAGTAGAATCCTATCTTGCCAATTCAAAATAATCAACTATTTTGATGTGGTGAAATACGTTAGATATAGCAAAAATATTGAGTATTTTTAATCTTAGCTGTAAGTTTGTTTTGGGCTGTGAGACTGTAATATAGACAAAGTTGTCTTGTGGATAGCGGATGTCTCGTATGATAGTTGATGGGGAATTACTAAGTCAGTCTGGTTTTCTTAAAAGTAAGGTTTAAACCTTTTTTTGATGGCAAGATAATCTCATGAGTTAGCGATGTTTTTTTGATTTAGCGGTTATCTGTCTACCTTGCTGGCTATTGCTAGAGTCAGTTAATGATGTGAAGTAGTGAGAAAATTATCTATATTGATACAAAGTTGGTTGAAACCTACGGTTTGTTGACCTTATTTGTATTTATATATAACTATTGTAATTTGAGTTTTTATTTTTACTAATACTAAACAAAATATTCGGTCTATAACTCAGTGAGCGTGGGTTTATACACTTTCTAAGTGCTATACTATTCTATGAGGGCTATATATTTTTTACCTTTAATAATTAAGGATGTAGTTTTTTGGTTGAAGACACGCTTTATGACGTTGGCAATGATGCTCATTACAAAGAGTTAATTGCAAGTGTAAGTGAAAAAGAAAGCATCACAACGACTGATGATATATATACTTCCACGGGTCAAAAGCTCGTTTCAAAAGATACTCAAATCAATGCCTCGATCACAGCTAATCTAGCTAAGCATAAGCTTCAATTACCTATAGATGATTACGTTCAAATTGATAACCCAGTTACGACACGTACAATCATTAGTGATACCGAAAAATTGATTGCTAGAAGTTCGACGTTACAATTATTTTTCAATGAACTTAGTAGTGCCGAATCCATAGAAAAGTTACTACGTTCGCATCAGTTTCCGAATAGCATTGCTTTCAAGTTATCAATTGCAAAATCTGAGAGGGAGGATATTTACTTTCACTCTCTATTGATTATGTGTCTTACATACTTCATTGCTTCTAAAGCAAAACTCGGTAAGAAAACGATAAGAGATACCCTCTTAGCTTCATTATTTCATGATTTAGGATTGCTTCATCTCGCTCCCGAGTATTTCCAT